>Ga0187873_1000266_pt1 | contig 58571 bp, 47 predicted proteins | sample June2016WEW_16_1_2_FD_133012 | JGI IMG/M metagenome (GOLD analysis project Ga0187873, IMG submission 133012) | Peatland microbial communities from SPRUCE experiment site at the Marcell Experimental Forest, Minnesota, USA - June2016WEW_16_100 | ecosystem: Environmental > Terrestrial > Soil >...
AGTTTGCGTTTCAATGCCGGTTCCGAAACTAATTTAACCCGTAGAAAACCTATTCTGCAATCGCGTCGCGCAAAGTGAACCAGTAATACCGTCGCCAACAAAATAAGCATCGAATGGGCCTTAGTGCAAACATCGCCAACAAGCCATCGAACGAGCGCAACTCCGCTTGCTTGAATTTCACCGAATTGCAGCGCGGGCACTTTCGCCGTATCCAAAGCAGGTGCGGCAGCCAGTCGGGCAAGTTTCGTCTTATGTTACTCATTCTGCCCATCCATTTCTGTTATGCAGCAATGAATGCTAAAGTACGCCTTCGTGTGCGCGGCTCGAATTCGAGTCCAGCCAGGAGAGCAGACAACGGATGCTGCCTGAGGCCACCGCTATGCTGGAATCGGCGGCTCCGTAATACAGATTGATGGTGTCGCCATCCGCTCCGATGGTTTGTCCGCAAGGAAACACAACATCATTGACATCTCCACTGCGCTCATAACCGGTCTCTGGACTAAACACCCAGGAATCTCCGCGCTGTAGACAAACATCAGGCCGCTCCAGATCGAAGAGCGCGAGACCCAGGCGATAAATGCTTCCCGATGCCGTTTGCCGCACCCCGTGATAGATCATCAGCCACCCCTTGGCCGTTTCTATCGGTGGAGAACATAGTCCAATTTTGTTCGCATCCCACCATCCGCCGCGCCGCGCCTCGAGAATGATCTTATGGCTTCCCCAATGCCGCAGATCAGGCGAGTAGGAAATCCACATATGAGCTCCTAACGCCGTCATAGGCCGATGAATCAACGCCCAACGGCCACCTATTCTGCAAGGCAATAGCGCCGCATCTTTATCCTCGGGAGACATGATTACGCCGTACCGCTCGAAGCTCCGAAAGTCCTTGGTGAGCGCAAGCGAGACTCCGGGGCCTCCCCGCGCAAAGGATGTGTACGCCACAGCGTATTGCTCGAGCTCCGGGACATAGGTAATGCGCGGATCTTCAATGCCCCATATCTCTTCTGGATACTCCTTGGGATTCGCCATCAACGTCGGTTGAGGATCAATCCGCCATTTATTGACCCCGTTAGCAGAACGTGCGGCACAAAGATGCGACAGGCCGCTGCGATCTTCAACACGGCAGAGCAGCAAAGTATCGCCGTCGGCCAGCCGTACAGCCCCTGCGTTGAAGACGCTATTAATCGGATAGGGCCAATTGTTGCGAACTAGAAGCGGATTGTCTGAGTATCGCGAAAACAGAGGCTTATCGGCACATGCATCTATCTTCTTCTCCTCGGCGATGGCTTCTGGCGATTCCTTCTCAGAACTTGTTGGATTCAATAAATGACACTCATTCCCTGGTGCAGTTCGTCTGCGCTTGCCACTTTGGTCGTCTGCATTTCGAGCAGAGCCATGAGAAACGAGAGCGTGGATTCAGCGCCCTGATTTTCGTTTACACGGTCTGGATGAAGGCCATCTCTGCATCCACCCGTCAATGCATCATATAACGGAACCTGCAAATCGTTCTTGCCGAGAAACCAACCAAAGACTCTGCGCGCTTCCTCGAGCCATTGGCTTTCCTCCGTCAACCGATACACCTCAAGACAGGCAGAAACGGTTGCGCATGCCTCCACTGGTTGCTGATCGAAGCGCGCCTTTTCATTCCCTTCAATGAAGAATCCATGGGATCCTATCGGTACAAATATCTCCTTATCGTCGCGGTGTTGCTGGGCGACAAGCCACTTAAGAGAGTCCATTCCGGCTTCAATCATGCGCTGGTTGTCGCTTCGCCATCCCGCAAGAATGAGCGCCTGCGAAAGCCTCGCATTCGAGTAGGAAAGACTCTTCTCAAACCATTTCCACGTGTCTGAATGACTCCTCTCATAGATGTCAAGGAGTCGATTCGCAAGAATATTGCGCGCGCTCTGAATGGCTCTGTCTCCTGGAAACCAGTCCAGGTAGGCTTGCATACCCAGGATGCAATACGCCCAGGCTCGTGGACTGGTAAACGTAAGTGTTGCAGGGACCGCGGCTTCAAAAAGCCTTCCGGCCGCACCTCTCAATCCCGCGTTTTGTGAAAGTCCCAGCACCTTTCCCAGCGACCACAATGCGCGCCCATGGCTGTCATCTGACCCAACATTCTCAAGCCACTTGCGATTGTAACCGAGGAAGTTTCTAAACCTTCCTGTATCGGCATCGAAGGCAAGCCATAGAAAGGATAGGTATCGGTGGGAGAGGTTCGGATACTCTCGCCGGTCCGCGTACCCAGGATTTTCGTCCAGAAGGACGGATACGATCAGAGCCCGCGCGTTGTCGTCGGCTGTATAACCTTCCCGCGTATTCGGCACCGAAAAAATCGCGTGTTGCAGGATGCCGGTATCGTCAGTCATGGTTAACAGATGGTTTGAGTTCAGTACGGGCAGAAGGCCTGCCGAATTTATCGCAGAATCGTCTTGCTGGGCCGCTCTTGGATGTAAAGAGCGTTCAAAGCGTGCCCTCTGAAAGCTCGCCATGTAGGCCCGCGCCGTCTTTGCCCACGTCGTTCCGCGAGAGTGAAGATAGGCGCGCTTGCGCATGGCATGACGCTCCGCATTGTTCTCCAGCAATCTCAAGACCGCTTCTGCAATCGCATCAGGACTCTGGAACGGAACAATGACGCCTCGCTTTTCCGCAAGTAACTCCTTGGCGTGCCAGTAAGGTGTTGAGACAATCGCTTTTCCCGCTCCGAGCGCAATTGCAAGAGTTCCGGAGACGATCTGCGCTTCATGCCGGTAAGGTGTGATGTAAATATCAGCAGCACCCACGTGCTCTACAAGTTCTTCAGTGCTCACAAAGCGATTGTTGAATATCAAGTGGTCGGAGACGCCAAGTTGCTCTGCCAGCGCCTGCAGTTCTTCCCGGTAGCGTTCGCCCTCTCGCCGGCGGACATGCGGATGGGTCACTCCGGATACAATATAGACCACGTTTGGCTGTCTCGCCAGTATTGCAGGTAACGCCTGTATGACGTTTTCAATGCCCTTATTTGGAGATAGCAACCCGAACGTAAGCAGAACCGGCTTGCCTTCCGTGCCGAACTTGTCTTTGTAGTAGTTAGGGTCCATAAAAGGGAGATCTGGCACTCCGTGGGGAATCACGTCGATTTTCTCGCCCGGAACCGCATAAACCTCGCGCAGCAGTTGGGCTGCCAGTTTGCTCATCACCACCATACGATCGGATAGCTGTGCGATCTCTTCAAGCACCATCCGTTGATTCAGATCTGGGTCGCGCAGTACCGTGTGCAGCGTGGTCACCAACGGCATCTTCAATTTGCGCAGCAAGGTCAGTATGTGGCTGCCCGCGCTGCCGCCGTAAATGCCATATTCATGTTGCAGACAAACCAGATCGTTGCCATTGAAGTTGAGAAAATCGGCGGCACGCTCATAGGAGAAAAGGTCCTCCTGCTCTAGTTCCAGGCGTACTTGTTCCGGATACTGATAGTTTGAATCGGGATCGTTGACGGGGATGGCAAACAATCGTCCCTCCCCGTATTCGGTCGCGATCGCCGTGCACAGGTCAGTTGTAAAAGTAGCAATGCCACACTCTCGCGGCAGGTAGTTTCCCACAAACGCAATACGGGTTGGCAAAGGCAGTTTGCACGCTTTTGTGGCGATATGCGAATAAGCTACGGGATCTGGATTTCCGCCAGGCGTCTCAGGGTTTATCATCTCAGAAAGCGACATCATGCCCTCCTTTCAACTTCAGATCCGGCCAAGAACCAGGAGAAGAACAATAATCAAGAGAATCAGTCCAACTCCGCCGCTCGGATAATATTCCCAACTTCTGCTATGCGGCCAACGTGGTAAGGCGCTCATAAGCGCGAAAAACCAGAATTACGATCAATCTCGTTCCAAGCATTGGTACCCCTCACAATCTTGCAAATACCTGGGATTATTGATATAGATGCCGCGGCCTCTTTCGAGACCGCGGCGGATAAACGGTCTTGTTAGAACAGGCTTCCCGTCGTTACATTCGCGGGCTGCCGATTGGTTCACCGGAAACAACCAGCTCTACTCTCCGGTTCTCCTGCCTGCCCGCCGCATTGTCATTGGAGGCTACCGGCAACGTATTACCGTAGCCCTTGGCGCTTACGGAGCCTGTTGCTACGCCCTGTTCCACGAGGTAATTGCGCACAGCATCTGCGCGATTCTCCGACAGCTTCATATTCATATCATCGCCGCCAACGTTGTCGGTGTAGCCATCAACTTCAATGCTAAGTCCAGGGTAGGCGATAAGAATCCCGGCAACCTTCGCCAGTTTCTCCCGCGCGCCGGGCTTTAACGTGTAATGTCCAGTGTCGAACAATACGTCGGACATGCTGACAATCAGTCCACGCGCGCTTTCGCGGGTAGCAAGAATCCTGTTCAACTGTTCGGACAATTGCGCACGCATTGCAGCCTTGTCATTATTGGCCTGTTGTTCATCCAGTTGAGCCTTCTGGGTCGCAATGCGTGACTGCGCAGCATCGGCTTGGGCAGATGAGATAGCATCGGCCGAGGCGGATTGGCTGGCGGTCAAGTCAGCCTGTGCTCTAGCCGCATCAGATTGGGCGGCTGTAACTGCCGCTGTCGATGATATTTGGTTCGCGACCAGGTCAGCCTGAGCCTTCTCTGCATTGGCTTGCGCTATCACTGTATCGGACTGCGCTTGATATTTCTGGCGGTTAGCGGCGTCGGTTTGAGCTTGCGAGATAGCCTGCGCGTCGCTTGCAGCCTGGCGCTCATTTGCAAGGCGAATCTCGTCAATCTTTTTGACCGCGATCTCGCGCGCATCTTCGGCAGTTTGAACTGTCTCTCGTGCAACAGCAATCAGCGGCTTTCTATCGATGTGTTTGTCGATGGCGTACGCATTGGCTTGATCCATCAACTGAACAGCGTGCTGGTAGCTCGCGCTCGCATACTGTTCAGCTCCCTCGGATTGTGCAATCCGTAGTGCATTTCGCGCTTCGTAGAATTCCAATGGAAGACTGGCGTTCAGAACAACTGGGTCGAACTTGTAGCCAGTGGGAATATAGCCCCCACGCTCCATCAGTTCATACTTCGCGTTCACTGCCTCGGTCGTTCCCTTAGTGTCTGTGCGCACAACGTTTTCAAGGACAACGACGTTGCTTGGCTGCCGAACAGCATAGTACGGCTCTGCGGTGACAATCAAAGCGAATGCCTGGAGGCCGGTGGTTGCAGTAAGCTTGCTTCGATCATTGCCACCTACCAGTACCTCTCCTAGATTAACTGGCCGGCCCTCGGGCGAGATTGCCCACAGGACATAAGTGAGATACTCAGCGCCAAAGGTTGTTGGGCTTTGCAGGTTTCCGAATTCCGCTTCGACTTCCATGGTGCCACGCTTGCTTCTTACCTTGGCATTTCCGTTTGCTGACGGCAATAAAGTCGTCCCGGCGAAATCCACACTTGCGGCTCCGCTGCGATGTTGATAGTTAACCGCCTGGACTGAGCGATTAATGACGATCACGTGGTATGTGGACGCTGGACCTGCGGAATCGAGGACCATTGTAGCTTGCGGATTGGCTTGAGAAAACGCGCTCAAACTGAAGACACTTCCTACTACGAACAAAAGCATGCGCTTCATGATTCCTCTACAGGCGGTATTCTGCCGTACTGCGGTGGACATTCGTTTATTGGCAGGCACAAGCTTCCAGGTCTTGGCAGGTTGATCTTTCAATGCTGCCCAACGCGGAACTGAGAGATATAACCGAAGAGCCCGAATAGCCCCATGAGCCATAGGACTACGACAATCACTACCACGCCGTTCAATATCCCCTTAATCTGACTCTGCATGGGAATGAAACGGTTCACCAGCCATAGCAACAGGCCCACTACGACAAGTGTGATTACGGCAGTAATAAGTCGCGGTCCAGCGCCGAGCTGGGAGACGTAACTGAGCAGCAAGTCCTTGTATAAGCTCGCGATCCACAGGATTACGGCAATCACTACCACGCCGTTCAGTATCCCCTTGATCTGACTTTGCATCGGGATGAAGCGGTTCACGAGCCATAACAACAGGCCCACTATGGCAATCGTAATAACAAATTGGTAAAGCGGCATTTGATGTTCTCCAATCATTATGTGGACTTGTCCACACTCAAGGAATCTACGAGGCGTTCGACAGATTCGTGTTGAATTGCTTACTTTTTGCCTTGGTTAACTACGTCAATCGCATATGCATGAAGAGCTGGCGTTCGTCTACACAAGAATGTGGATCTCCCCGGTCGGTTCTTGTGCATCAGGGACAGCCAAGAAAGCACAAATCCGATGGCCCGCCTTAGCTCAGGAGCCATGGAGAGAGAAGAACATTCACTCTTCTTCATCCATATACTTTCAAAACAACAACGAAATGACTGAGCTAGAATGCTCAACACGGACACACACGAGCCGCAAGTTGCTCATTCTTTACGGAAGCGAATGCCGCGGCAGGCCGTGCGGAACCCACGCCAGGTCTCCACTTAGAACGTAGATAGCGATAGCCGTAATCATGAAGACTGCGCCGACCCAAAAGCGCCAGTCACTATGCATACGCCTCCAATAAGGGCCGGGATCCGGCTCACCACTATTGCTGCTATTTCCTTCGCGGTTGTGTTTGCTGCCGGTCATCTCTTCTCCGTTTTCGGAATATCCGAGCAATGCTTAAGCGGAAGGCTTCTGTTGAAGCGAACATTTACAGATTCCGCTCATCGCGTCATTCGCTATTGTTTCTGAGCAGCCGCAGAAGTGACCTGAGCCGGGCTGTCGGAATCTGCTACTGGTGCGCTGACAACCGGCGTCAGCTTGTTCACAGGTATTTCGGTTCCTACAGGGAAGATGAGAATCTGGATCGAGCCCCAGTCTGCGTCCAGGTTTGGTCCTGTCTGCTTACCCAGGCCCAATGTCTTAAGCTGGCTGTCGTCAAATCCATAGTTCTCAACCAAATACTCGCGCACAACCATGGCCCTGGCCTCGGTGAGCACCTGATCCTTTTGGGTGTCGCCTTCCATGCCTGTTGAAACCACGACTACAGCAAATCCAAATTGATTTCCTGCCAGATACTCGCCGCCGGCATTGAGAGACTTTTGATTCTTCAGCTTGGCCGAATCGCGAGCATCGAAGAGTTGCCTTGCTGTATAAGTAAACGCCTTCAGGGGCGTACCCGGAGGAAGCCCGCTGATTTTATTCGCTGTTAAGCTGGCGGAGTCCTCGTACCCACGCTTATTGAAATACCCGCGCAATAAGAAGTTATGCTTCAGGGCCTCCATATTTTCCTGGAAGTCCGTCACGCCGACCTGCGCCTGGAGCATCGTAGCGTGCAGGGTAGTCGTTGTTTGTTCCAGGTTGTTATAGAGTTGCTTATCGTTTACCAGCGCTCCCACAGTTCCCTGTCCCGAGTCGATCTTGGCGCTAACCGAATTCAGATGTTCCGTGGCTTGCTGGCCGCTATCCAGAATTCCATTCGCCTTCTTGAGCATATCCGCCATCAAAAGCGGAGGTTCACTCTCGATGAGATCGCCATCATTTACGTCGGCCTGCCCGGCAGATCCAAATGAAATGGCCAGGAACTGATTGCCCAACACTCCTTCAGTTTCAATCGAAGCCACGGAGTCCCGCTTGATGATCTCGTGCGTCGATTTATCAAGATCGATAACCACAGTAACTTTTTCACCGGGCTTGTGAGGTAAATCGATGCTATGCACAGTTCCGCTGTGAACCCCGCCTACCTGCACGTCGGCTCCATTAGCCAAGCCAGCCACATTGTCGAATTGCGCCTTTAGCCGGTAAGTGGAGCGAAACAGATAGTTCTTGCTTCCGATAATGAATACCCCGGCAGCCAGAACTACAAGCGCCACAACGATGAATGCTCCCAGTCGCGCTACTCTCGACATATATCCCCCTACGACAGTTTCAAAAAGTCTTCAACAAATCCGATGTCGCTCTGTTGAAGATCTTCAAACGTGCCTTCGATTACAACATTTCCCTGATCCAGCAGGGCCAAACGGTTGGCAATTGTCCTGGCGCTGTGCAGGTCGTGTGTTACCACAATGGACGCCATCCGACGCTCGCGTTGGAGTGTGAGAATCAAATCGTCGATTTCTCCCGAACTGATGGGGTCAAGACCTGCCGTAGGCTCGTCAAGAAGCAGTATCTCCGGATCCAGTGCGAGAGCGCGAGCTAGGCCAACGCGTTTTTGCATCCCGCCTGAGATATCGGAAGGCATCTTCTCGAGGTTGCCTTCCATGCCTACTTCAGCCAGCAACTGCTTCACACGTTTACTGCGCTCAGAGCTGGACATATCTTTCCGATGGTGTACAAGGGGAAACGCCACGTTTTCCGCTACCGTGAGCGAATCGTAAAGCGCCGCATGCTGAAACAGAAAGCCCATCTTCTTTCTGATCTCGCCCATCCGGTCAAGAGCCAGACCGGCGATATTCTGGCCATGAATGCAAACCGATCCAGAGTCGGGCGTTTCCAGACCGATGATAATCCGCAACAACACGCTTTTCCCGGTGCCACTACGTCCGAGCACGGCCAAGGTTTCTCCACGGTTCACGCTCAGGCTAATCCCGTTGAGGACCATGTGACTTCCAAAGGTCTTCCGCAAGCTCTCGACCGCGACAACCGGCGCACTGCCGTCTTTCTCAGATCGCTCTTGATTCATCGCAATGTCATAGGCTGTGGCCATTCATATCTCTCGAAACAATGCGTCAACGGTTAAGGGAATACAACCAGAATGAATTTCACCAAGACAACATCGGCCAGAATCACGAAGAGCGATGCGAGAACCACCGAGTTTGTGGCTGCGCGGCCAACGCCCTCAGCTCCGCCGCGTGTTCGCATCCCCTGAAAGCACGCGATAAGTCCGATAATCAGGCCATACACGGAGGTTTTGAATGTCTGCGGCAAAAAAGCACTGAAAGTCGCGCCCTTGAAGCCGTCCTGAATGAACTGATGAAACGAGAGCGGATCGACCAGCGTTTGCGCAAACCAGCCCATCAACAGGCCACATGCATCAGAGACAAGGGTCAGCAACGGAAGCATCAAGATGCAAGCAAGAATTCTCGTCGCTGCCAGAAGCCGGAAGGGGTTGATTGCCGATGCTTCTATGGCGTCGATCTGCTCGGTAACTTTCATCGATGCCAGTTCCGCGCCAATGCCGGCTCCCACGCGTCCACTTACTACCAGGCCGGTAATGATCGGACCCATTACCTGGATCACGGAGTACACAAGAGTAGCTGGAAACAGCGATCTGGCGCCGAATCGACTTAGGCTGTAACGCGCCTCCAGCGAGATGATTACGCCGATGGCGGAGCCGGCCATCACGACTACCGGGAAAGACTTCGATCCAACTTCGTCGAGTTGATGGATTAACTCGCGCCACTCATACGGCGGCGTTACAGCTGCGCGCAGGACCTGCCAAAAGAAAATTCCCAGGTTGCCGAACCACTCGAAAAATCCACCGATTAGCCCCATCGTAGAATTTACAGTGGCGTCGATGAGTACAGTCCTCCGTCCCGGAAGGACCGGGTGGATGCTTGCGATGGGAGTGAATCCGCTGTAGCTCAATGGTTTGGACCAGGTTCTGGCGAGCCGTGCGCATTGTTCAAGTGCATGCGTGAAAGCAGGGAGTGCGGTCCGCTATAGAAAAACTCCAGGGCAATGTTCTCGCCGGCAAATGCCAGCAGACCGTAGTTGCCCGCCCGGAACGCGTCCTTGGCGCCGTAGCGGTTGGGGTACCAACCATAGGTGGCGGTCATCGTGCCCGCATACGGCCCGACGAGCGCGGGGACAGAAAAGACACGATGGCCGTCTTCGCCACGGCGTGCCGTCAAGGTGGAAACCAGGGCATGGCGCACGCGCGGAAACACGCCTCTGCACTCACAGCGGTAGTACAACGCGTCTTCCTTAAAGGCCTCTGACAGTCCGTAACGCGTCGTTGTGGCAACCATTGCGATGCCGTAGGCAGACCCGAATCGCATGGCGTAACCTTCAGCGTCTTGATTCCATTCTGGCGGAGCATTGTTGTATTGATCAATTCCGGCCACTAATGCTGAGCCGGCAATTGGGTACGGACCAAACGCGTCGAAAACATAATTAATGACCTTCGTTTTCTGCGTCGGGCGCACATATGTCAGATCAATCTGGCTTGTGCTCGTGCTTGCTAGAGTACTGGAGGAATCTCCCGCGTAGGGTAGTGATTGCGATCTTGACATAACTGATAAACATGTCAGGACAATAGCTACCAGCAGCAAAAACAATCCTTGGCGAACCCTTTTATCGATAGGCTCGTTGTTCGATCGGAATCCGAGTATTCCCGCCAGATCGCCGTAAAAGACAAGCAAAGATTGCGAATTTCGTCTACTCGTGGATGGCGTCAAAGTCTCTATTTCGGTCGGCATCGGTTCTCCTTGATTCATTAGGCGCCGTCAACGACAATAGTTGACGTATAGTGGCACCTCTAGTGATATTGTCAGAATTGAAATCTCGATGAATGGTCACTATTGCTCGCGGTCGAAGATATGTATCCTATACAGCGTTCGCATCAGACGAAGCCCACGTAACCCATACCGGTTTGCGCATCTGACAGCCGGATATCTGTCCAAAAGAGCACAGCCTTTGTTTTCGTGATTGCCGAGAATAAGACTCCAGCCACGTTAGTGGTTCAGCGAGGAGACCGTCATGCATGAAGTTCGTGCTTTTCCTTCGATTCCCACGAAGATTCTGTTGCCCATTGACTTTAGCCCATCATCCCAGGCAGCTTTGGAGATGGCAGCGGACCTTGCTCAGCACTTTCATGCCGAACTCTATCTTGTAAATGTCATTCCGTTTTTTCCCACGACCACTCTCCCTGACCTTATTCCTAAAACCGAATTCATCCAAGAGGCAAGAACATTTGCAGAGCAGCATCTGGCCAAGTGCCATGCTGCGCTTACGGCCAGAAAAGTCAAAGCGAGGTCCAGCGTCGAAGTAGGAAATGATGTGGCGGGGAGCATTATGGAAGTGGTTGAACGCGAACATGTCGACATGGTCGTAATCTCCACACATGGCATCTCCGGCTGGCATCCGCTGGTTTTCGGATCGATTGCCGAGAAGGTCGTCAAGCTGGTGCAATGTCCGCTCTTGCTTCTTCGCTCGGCCAAGCCCGAGAGCGGCGTAAAAAAACCATCCGGACGCGCCACGGAATGGTGGTAGTGCGGGCAGCATCGCCGGTCACCAATAATGAGCGCGCATAGCGTTGTTATCTACGCATCATCCGGACTTGCCAGGATTCTGAGCCTGATGTTTAAGGCTGTCGATGTGAGCCGAACAGAACAGACATAGGTCTGAGCCAAACGAGATGATGGCAAGTACTTGAGTGTAATCGCCATCAAGAGCAGGAATGTCAGTCCTGACGTGACGCAAATCTTCCTCAGGCCACTCGGGACCGCGTTGCAGATGTCAGGATGCGAATTGTACTCAGATATTCCTGACTGAAGCGTCTTCTCTCCAGTCTTTGATGAATTTGCCATGATCACCGGCTTTTTCAAATCCAAAGAGGCTTTTCCTGGGCGTTCATCCTTCACACCAAACAAACCGCTTAGAATGAGGCAATATTTTGAAGAACAGAAACACACGAAACGCATTTGACTGCGCTACATTCCTTGCAAACGCGGGACTCGGTCGCAAAATCGTTCAATTTGAGCCTAAGGAGACCTTTTTCTCTCAGGGAGATGAGGCCAACTCTGTTTTCTATCTCCAGACTGGCCGGGCAAAACTCACTGTCGTCTCGGAAAACGGCAAAGAAGCCACAATCACGCTCCTTTCTGTTGGCGATTTTGTTGGAGAAGAATCTTTGGCGTCCATTCCTGGATTGCGTCTGGCGACAGCTTCAGCTGTCAACTCGTGCGTGGCGCTCAAGATCACCAGGGAAGAGATGGCCAACGTGATGCATGATGAGCCTATATTTGCAGACTTCTTTCTGAAGTTCATACTGGCTCGCGGTATGCGCACTCAGGCAGATCTTGTTGACCAGCTTTTCAATTCCAGCGAAAAACGTCTGGCTAGGATTCTCCTGATCATGGCGGAATTTGGCAAGCCCGGCGAACGAGACACCTTCATTCCTCCCATTTCACAGGAAACTCTGGCGGAGATAATCGGCACAACACGGTCGCGGGTGAGCTTCTTTATGAATCGCTTTCGTGCCCTCGGTTATATCAATTACAACGGCCGCATCCAGGTAAATAAGTCGCTGCTCAATGTGGTTCTTCTCGACCAATTGCCCGATCATAACGCTCAAAAACCACTCCTTTCAGCGGCCAGAACTGATCTGAAACTCGCAATCTCCAAAGTTGAAACCAATCATGAGCCAGTCATTCCGATAGTCAAGGTGATAAAACGTAAACTTTCAGCTGTGACGGGGGATTGAGAAGAGTTAACCTATCGCTATTGCTTGTGTGCGTGAACAATAAATCGTTTCGGAGCTGCGCCGATATAGTAAAACGGATAGCATGTAACGAGGGTTAGAGAAGATTCAGTTGTGGGGGCCAAAACACCTATGTCGCTGGGCGAGGTAACCTGAATCCATTCTACTTCGTATCTGGTGATTCCAGCAGCAGTCTCAAGCTGAATCTCGTCATCCCTGCGAATGTCTTTCAGGGCACGAAAGTAGGTATCCCGGTGCCCGGCGATTCCGATGTTTCCCGGCTCGCCCGGAAGCGCCGTTCCGTTGATGTGACCTACACCCAGCCGTAGAGTTCGCGATGTCGTCCCTTGCAGAACGGCCACCGATACTCCAATCCTTGGAATATCAATGCGCCCCAGAACATCCCCTTCGTTGATCGTGAGTACAGGTTGCTCTGCCTTGTGCTGTTCTTCCGCTTGAATTTGTTTTTCCAGGGCCAATACGGCATTTTTCTGATAGATCCTTGCACTGATCAAAATAAACACAACATATGTAAGCGCGAGAATACCGATGATCAGCAAAATGTTTCGCGTCCAGCGCAGGAACCTTTGGTTCCGCACTGCAAATACTTTGTGCTCAGTTATGGGAATCATGTCCGACCGTCACAGATCCTGGTGGGGGGAGCATCAATGGCACGAAGTATCCAGGCCGAGTGCGAGCCGATAAACGACCACGCCCCAGTGAGCTAACCTTCACATCGATAACCCTATATCCGCCATCCTGCTTTAGAATTTTGGGGACGTAAGCCAGCGTGTACTGATTACGAATATCGCGCGCGATTCCTTCGCAGATTAAGACTATTTCCTTCGATGATTCCGGAAAGAATGCCTCGCCGCCAGTTTCTTTCGCAAATCGTTTGAGCACGTCTGGGTTTTGATCGCCGTCCTGCTCATCAAAGATGCCGATCGTGTAGATGATTGCGCCGGAATGCCTGGCCATTTCAATAACCTGGGTCAGAGTATGCTTGCTTGCGTTATCGCCGCCATCGCTGATCAGGATGAGTACTTTCTTGTCGCAACTGCCTTGCTGGAGATGATTGAGCGCTACGGATAACGCATCGTAGAGTGCGGTCTCTCCAATCGCCTTAATATCAGAAAGCCCGAGCTGCAACTGATCCGGCCTGTCTGTGAACGGAATTCCGGCAGGCAGGCCGAAGGACACATTCTCATTGAAATTGACCACAAACATCTGGTCCAATGGATTGCTTGAGCGAGCAAACAACAATGCCGCGGCAATCACATCCGCGCGCTTCGGTGCCATGCTTCCGCTGTTATCGATGACCAGTCCAACTGTGACCGGGAGATCTTCATGGCTGAAGTCCTTGATTTGTTGAAGAACGTGATCCTCATAGACCTGAAAATTTTCTTTATCGAGTCCGGAAACAAGCGCATTGTGGCGGTCCAGAACCGTCGCGCTCAAAATTACCAGATTTGCATCGACTTTGAGAGTGTAGTCGCCACTTGTATGATTCTGCGAAGGAGTAGAGACAACTTGAGACCAGGCAGCACCAGAGTATGCAACTAAAACAGCAAGAGCAATCAGGTATAGAAGATAATTGTTTCTTGTCAAGGCGATGCACATTCCTGTCCAGAAATTCCCTTGGACAGACATGCCGACATCTTTCTCTAGACGTCTTGCGGGCGCGGTTATCTCTGTCATCTATTTTGTCCTTTGTCCTAGCCTAAAATAATTCCGCAATAAATTCACGCGAGTACACCAAGGAATAAGTGAGGCGATGCTTCCGCACCGCCTCATTACTGAATCGTGTTCCTGAATTAGACCGACTTCTTGAGAAGGCCGGAAACCAAAAAGCCGGCGCCCAATAACATCAATCCGGACAGTCCAATCAAACCAAGATCGCTGGCAGTTGCCGGCAAAGATGCGACCTCTACGGGTGCCGCTACGGCAGCAGGCGCAGCAGCCACAGGCGCGGGAGGTGGCGCTTCAACAACCTGGGCGGTGTCAACTGTTTCACCGGCCGGGGTAACTGCCTCAATAGGGGCCGTTTTCAAAGTCTCGACTGGCACGGATGCTAGTGCAACAGGTGTAGAAAGTACCACCTCGTTTGTTTCCTTGGCCAGTTGAATGGCCCTGGACTTTTCATAGACAAATTCTTCTCCCGTATTATGACCTGGATAGAACCATGCCTTCAGAGCCTCCGGCTCTCCGGCAGGCCGCTCCCGGAAGGTCATGACCGTTTTATTGGTAGGCTTCAACCGGTAATTGGAGATGGAGAGAATCGTGGTGAGCACTTGGGTTTCATCCTGGTTAAAGATCTGGACGATGTGGCGGTCACCGTTTGAATCCGCGAGCTTGAAAACATAGGTGCCCGCCGGCAGGAGATGCTGGCCTACTCCCGGAACTTCGACGGGCGCGCTGAAGGTAATAGCAGTTTTATTGTTCCATTCGTCCGCCTTTGCTTTCGGCGCGGCGAGCAAACAGAGTACGGTAAGGCACAGTCCTGTTCCTAAGCCTTTGAGCAGTGTCATTGTTTTTCCATTACTCCCTCCGACTCACTTACTCGGTGGTTAAAATGCGTCCTCTATATGTTGTCGGGTTCATAAGAGTTCGCACGCCGGAGACTCCGGCAGTTTTCTATCCCGTGACGTGTACTAAATGTCAGTATTTCCTGTCGATCATTCATTAGCTGCCCTATATTGACCGGATGCGAACAATCCCTGATGCGCGATGATTAGTTATCATGTGCATCTTATTGCTCAGACTATGACGATCCCAGTGGTTAGAGTCAAGAGCGTAAGGGTAGATAGACGTCGGCCCGATCAAGCTTCGGACCTTCTTATACAGACTGAACCCCTTATGGTGTCTGCTGTTGACAAACTGTTCTTAAAGGCAGCAGGGCATCTCACGCAACACAGGACAACATAGACACCTCAAAGGGGGGTCTCATATGCGAGGACTCAAAATTCTTCTCGGAACAACAGCATTACTGGCGGGCCTGACCCTGGCGCCAGCGGTTCAGGCTCAAGTCGTCGTTGACATCGGCGTTCCACCTGTCTGTACGTACGGCTATTATGACTATGCTCCTTACGCCTGCGCGCCCTATGGATTTTACGGACCGGGGTACTTCTACGGTGGCGTCTTCCTGGGCATGGGTCCTTGGGCCGGCTGGGGCTATGGCCACGGCTGGGGTAGCCATCGCTTCAGCAACGGTGGTGGAGGAAGTTATCGTGGCGGAGGCGGCGAGGCAGCCGGTCGCAGCAGTTATGCACGCGGCGGCGGTCCAGCACGCTCTGGCGGCGGTGGACAGGTTCACAACAACGTAGCGGCGAACCATTCAAGCGAAGCGCGTCCCAGTGCTAGTCATGCGTCAGCGCCTCATGCAGCTGCTTCAAATAGTGGCGGCGGACATCCCAGCGGTGGCGGTGGTGGACATCCCAGCGGTGGCGGTGGACATCCCAGCAGTGGCGGTGGTGGACATCCCAGCGGCGGCGGTGGACATCGGTAATCTATAGCTGCTGCGTAAGGCAGCAGATGATACAAGAAGCGGCGGGGCTTAACGGCTCTGCCGCTTTGCGTTTGCAGGAGCATCTTGCGCGCTCATGCCTGCTGGATGGCAGAACATTGTTGTTTTTGCGCACGCGGGGACGACTTTCAGACTCTCTCCAACCTTCAAGTCTTTTTCGTTTCATTAAAGTAGTGTCAAGAAGAGACATATCTCTTCTTATCTGGCGGTGGTGATATTCCCTTTTCATAAGCTGACCAGCTAAGTGTAGAGGAAGGAATTCACCGTTGTTTCATGGATTCGTGCTGAAAAACGCCCATATCGCCCGGGGAAATTCTCAGTTGACGCCAAATCGCCGTTGTGCTTTCTGAGAACAGATTACTTCCTTGCAGTCGGCGTTGCGGCTGGTAGGGATTCGCCTCGAACGCCTGAATCGCCGCGTGCGCCGCACCAGCGGCACGCCCTGCTTCATGTCTATCTGTGTTGGGGGGAATCCATCTTCCGGAGTGCATCGACGCCTTGGCGGGGCTTTCTGGTGCGGTTTTTCCCTGGCAATTTGAGGCGAAAAACTGTGGGGGAAATTGTGGGGACTCTCAGTGATTTTCAGCAGTAAATCAAGGTACTGCACATAACAGCGGAAATGCTCTGGAAGGCGCATAAATACTGAATCCGGGGCACATCACGGTAACTGACAGGAGACCGCCGAAAAAACAGCGTAACCGCTTGGGGTGCGAGGGGTCGGCAGTTCAAATCTGCCCGTCCCGACCATTAAGTTTCTGCTTTTCAGTGATTTATTTCGGTTCCTTTCATCGGCTTCGGCATTCCATCTTGCCAATTGTGTCGTGATTGTGACGTTGTCCAAGGACGCCATGGCTCTGTTTGGTCACGGTTTTTACTTGCAAACACGTCTGTATCCCCGCTTTGCCGCAAACAATACCGGCGCCATGCGCTACCGCACGAAGAAACACACCGACCGCAACTAATGCTGTGAGCCACTGGGCCGGCGGGGCGCCGATCAACCCGATATTTCACGCCACGCGCACAAAGACTCAGCATACGCAGCGCTGCCGTCGCGCAGCCAGGCGTCGAGTTGAGCGGGTTCCTTCAATTGCTGGCCGCGCACGCGTGGCACGGCCACGAAGCGGCAACTCAGCTCCGGCAGGGCTGTCATATCGCCCCAGAGCTTTTCGAACTGACTCACCGGAAAGATATCTTCTTGTCCTTTACCCCAGCGTCTCTTAACGTCTTTGAGCGTGATGTAAGTCGGCATGCGCGCGGCTATAGCGCGTACTGCCTCTTCCACACGTCCCACATCGGAGAGAGCATTACGGGTCAGGCCGAATATGGCGAGCAAACGGTCGATATCGATCCAATACGTCGCGCTATTGTAGTAGCGGAGGCGGCTTTCCAGTTCTTCGCTGGGAAGCGCCAGACCCTCGATCAAACGAGTCCGGCCATCCACACGGGCGAGGCCGCCTCCGCGATCTTCGATGTGCCGGGCGATCACCTCTGTAGTGAGCGCGGCGCCGCTCTGGATGTGGTAACCAAGGATGGCCGCGTCCGCATCGGCGGCCACGGTGTCGATATTGTGCACCATGAGCCAGGCCAACTGCGGACGAATTTCAAGCAGGCGCAGGAGCGTTCCATTGCGCAGCAGGTTGGCAATCTCATACCAGTGACCCACAGGGTGCAGGCACTGCATGGGCACATTATCGGTGTAGTCGGAGCCTTCGCCGGCGCTTTGGGCCCACTGAATGAGCGCCGCATGCAGGCCCTCACGCACCTTCTGCGCCTGCGCGTCCAGTAACTGTTGCGGCATCTCCTCCCAGGCAAAGCGGAGATCGCGCGCCATGGGAATCATGCGCAGGCCGATGCTGCGTCCGGGCGAAATCAGGAGCGGCCCTGGATAGCCATAGTCGTTCTCCGCGGCGAGGAGATCGACAATAGCGTCGTGGGTGAGATAGCTGGTAGTAATGACGTGCGGAAGCGGCGCGCCACATTCGCGGCTTACGCGCAGGCTTTTGGCCAGGTGGACTTCGATAAAGTTGCGATATCGTCCGCCAAGCTTACAGAAAGGGTTCAGAGCCTTTACGACTCCAGCACCCCGGGTCCACCGAGAACCCACGCCTCCCGCCAACGACACAACAGCAACGCGCCCCTCAGCGAGAGCATCCAGACCGGCGGCGCGATGACTGCCATCTACCTGATCCGCCTCAGCGTCCTCAATAAGAGTGGTGACGGGCAGGCGGTTCTGCGCCAGACCGATGCGTCCGGAAATGAGATCCTGTCGAATTTGCTCGTGTTGCAGGCGGTCAAAGCCGTAGTTATCGAGCAGGGCCTTGAGCGTTTGCTTCTCCCCTCCTTCGGCATCGTGGCCGGTTGGGAGCAAGTGATCAAACAAGGTTTGAATCATGCCTGCATAATCCGCATTGGAACGGCATGCCGAGGTGAAGCGCTCCAACTCGGTGCGGCGCACCGGTGACAGCCGGGACACTTCATTTCGAATGAGCGGGGGCACCTGCTGCGTGTAATAACCGACAGGCATCAAGGCATGGTCGCCGGAAAGCAGCGCAGCTTGTGTTCCCTGATCGTTGATGGCGAAATCGTAGACCACGGGCTCCATGGCAAATGGCATGCTGCGTTCCATGTGGCGCCTGGTCTCGCTCATAATGGCTTGTATGCGGACCTGGGCCTGTACTTTGCGTTTGGGGCTGAAAAGGAATCCCATCCCACCGCCGCTCATGCCCCCGAGCATCCAGAAGCCCCAGAAATCGTTGCCGAATTCCTTGCGGACACGGTCGATCACCGTGTTGGTGTACAGATTGCCGGCCCACGGAATAATGGTCTGAATGGGACCGTCGAAGTTGCGCTGCAAACAACCACCGAGCGCGCGGATGTCACCCCGCCGAAGATGACCGGTGATCTCATCGAGGATGGCGATGGCCTGGCGGCGGCCAAGCCACTCTGTCTCACAACGCAGGAGGTACTTCTCGGTAACCATCTCAAGAATGGGGCCGACATCCTGTGCCATGCCTCCGTGGACGAGCACCAGGCTCTGTTGAAGTTTCTCGCGAGCCTGGTGCGAAATTTCAGTTTCGGTTAAGATCCTATGGCGCGGAAGCAAGCATCCGCGGCTGACGCCAAACTCGGGATCGCCCTCTGCGGAGAGAACGCCGTGGATCAGCTTGATACCCGGCCAGATGCCGCCGGAATCCTGCCAGCCGCCGCCGCTTCCACCGAGCCATTCGCCAAGAATCGCGCGCGCAGCCAACAGCCTGCGATCATGCTCTTGCACGCCTCCGGTGAGCGAACGGATCTGTCCGGTGGCACGCATGCAAACAGCGATGAGACAAGCCAGAAGGGTGGTGGAAACAGCCAGCCGGGAGCCTTTAGGGATATCGTTTACGCTGCTGACAATCTCAATGCCGTGTCCGGGCCTTGCGGTGAGGCGCTCCAGCAGAGCGGCCAGGGGTTGCGTTGCCCCCTCGATCCCCGGAGGGACTATGCCGCTGGCGATTACACTCGCCTTGAGCAGGCCCAGGTAGTCGCGGGAAAAATCGAAGACCTCGGCAATGGAAGAAACGTCAGCAGAAGCATGCAAGTCTACGCTGGTCAAGCGGATGACCGGTTGATCAATTACCCGGAACCAAGCCTCGACCGGCGGCCTGGGCTGAGCGAAGCGCTTGCTCGTACCGCGGGCCGCGAGATCGATGGATGCGTTGATGACACGCGCGCCCTCAGGGAAATCCATGCCGAGGAAAAAAATATCGCTCCATCCGCTGTGCGTAAGGTCCATGCGGACGGGTGTAGCCTCACGCAGGATAGGGAAAACCGGATCGCCCGCAAGAAGCTCGGGACGGAGGCACAATGGATAGTCGTCTGTGTGGCCGATGCGGAACATCCATTGGTTGCCGCGCACGCTGCGCACGCTACGGCGTACCTGGTCGGCCAGCGTCTGGAAGCCGAGCGCCCGGTAGCTGGCGGCCAGCGCACTGGAGATGGCCGCGCTGACGCCCTGTTCGGCTTGGGCAGCCAGAAAAATCTCGATGGCTTCCTCGAAGCGGCGTTCCAACAGGTTTTCAATGCCGGCGAAGGGGATGACCGCCGGCGCGTCAGTTGCCGGCAAGATGGGAATGTGAAAGCGGTGGATGGCGTACAGGTAGAAGAGCGCCCGGACGCGTTCATAGAGGTTATCGCAACCGCGACGGAATTTATCAAGCGCCTGACATTCGGCGAGGAGTTCGTCGATGGTGAGGCCCTGGCACAAGGCATCCAGCGACAAATCGCGCTGGTCCCGGCTGCCGGTGATAACGCCGGTAAAGCGGCTCACGAGGACGAACCTCCGCTGATTCCGGCCAGTTCGCGGTCGGCCATGAGTTCAATTATTTGCGACAGCACCTCACTGCGGTCACGACCGTTCAGCGCCAATGCGAGCTGTGCGATCAACAGGCCATAGGGGGCGCCGAGATCGTAGCGCCGGCCCTGGTCCTCGACAGCAAGATATTGTTCCTGGCGCGCGAGTTCGGCGAGCGCATCCACCAGCGTCACCTGTGTGGCAAGGGATTTTGCCAACAAGCGGTCCAGAATATCCATCACCGCCGGCGTCAATACGTGAATGCCGATAAAGCAGAGATAGTGTCCGGTGCGAATACCGGGGATGAGCAGACGCTGCTCCGCTTCAGTAGGCGTGGGCTTTTCGATGGCCGTATCAATGCGATACAGGTCGCTACGCGGCGAGACACGGCGCCCGCCGACGGTTCCATAGTACAACAGCAGGCTCTCGCGCGTGGGTTGGACGCCGCTCACCGAGCAGCGTTCCTTTTGGGCCAATTCCACAAGGCGCTGCGCGGAAGGCTGGGGGGTAGTGCTGATGTAGAGATGGTCGCCCACCATGTGTAGAAAGGGTTCGCCATTCGTAAATGAACGGGCGCAATGGATGGCGTGACCGTAGCCTCGCGGTTCCAACTGAGGAATAAACCGGACCGAGGAAGCATGTATCCCGGTAGCTTGTGCATAGGAGGATTCATCGCCGGGCCAGACGACAACGGCAATCTCATCGACTCCAGCCGCGAGCGACTGCTCGATCAGGATGCAAAGCAGTGATTTCTTGTTGCCTTCACCGTCAATGAGGGACTGGAGAGGCAAGGTACGCTGAGACCGCCCGGCGGCTGTAATAACAGCTTTCTTGACTAACAAAGAGGCTCCTGACGGCACTTTAACACAAACTCTTCCTCTTTTCTCGTTCTGCGTATTGAAATCCTGCTTCTGGAAGTCGTACTTGAAATACCGATTTTCCCCAATCTCCCGTTCTAGTTATTCGTGTCCCGTGCTTCTCCCGCGATTAATTTGAGGGTGATCTGCTTTTGGCCGCGATAGAAGGTGACGCTGACGGTGTCGCCGGCCTGATGTTTTTCCATGATGGCGTTGATATCCTGGGTATTGATGACCCGCTTCCCGTCGATGGCCACGATGAGGTCGCCGCCCAACAGGATGGGTTGATTGCCCACGTAGGCCTGCTCTGTGCCACCACGCAGGCCGGCCTTCTCTGCCGCTCCGCCGGGGCGGACCGTCTGGATCAGAATTCCAGAGTCAACGGCCAGGCCCATCTGCTCGGCCAGATCGGGACCAATCGCATAGGACTCGATGCCCAGCTCAGGGCGCTTGACCCGCCCGTAGCGAGTCAGATCGGCCAGCACCGCCTTGGCTGTGTTGATGGGAATGGCAAATCCGATGCCGGAACTTTGTTCGGCGCCGTTGCTGGCGATCATGGTGTTGATGCCGATGACCTCACCGTGCGAGTTGAGCAACGGGCCGCCGGAGTTGCCAGGGTTGATGGCCGCATCGGTCTGGATGGCGTCCTCGATGGGCGCGCTATCGCCATTGCGAATCGACCGGATGGAGCTGATAATGCCCCGCGTCATGGTGCCGTTGAGGCCGAAGGGATTTCCGATGGCGTAGACCTTCTGGCCCACTGAAAGCTCGCTGGAATCGGCCAGCGTGACCGGCTGCAGGTCGGGCGCGGTGATCTGCAGAAGGGCCAGGTCGTGCGTGCGGTCGGTGCCCACCACCTTGGCGTCGTAGCTGCGCTTGTTGCTCAACTGCACTTTAATGCCGCGGTTGGCGCCCTCGATGACGTGAAAGTTGGTGAGCACGTGGCCAGCCTTGTCGAGGATAAAGCCCGAGCCCTGGCCCTGCTGCGGCACGGTTCCATAAAAGAAGTTGAAGACCAGCGTCGTCGAGGTGATGTTGACCACCGAGGGCAGCACATGCTTGTAGACGGCGATATTGTTCTGTTCCTCCGCATCGTAGGTGGGCGCGGCCTCGGCCTCCGTGAGCTGAAGCGCGGAGCTGCCGCCGTGAAATAGCGACAAACGGCTCAGAGACATACGGCCAAGATTGGGGGGAAGATGCGTGGTGAGAAACCAGAACCCACCCACCAGCAGAACAATCAGAAGTATCCGGCGCAATTTCATAAGTTTGTAATCCCTCTGGAGTCGTCAGTTATCTCTATTCTAAAGACTCATTTGCGGCTAACTTGTTGCTTTCTGCCCGTAGGCGCTGCCACACTTCCTCCACCTTGGCGAGGAGGGCTTCCTTATTTCCTGAATTATCAATGACATAGTCAGCGCGGGCGGCTTTATAGGCGTCGGGAATCTGGCGCGCGAGGCGCTGCCGGGCATCAGCCTCGGCGGCTTCCCACCCCAGCGACGAAGACCTGTCGCTGGGGACCCCGGCTTCCCACCCCAGCGACGAAGACCTGTCGCTGGGGACCCCGGCTGCGCGGCCAGCTCCCGACGGGCAGACGCGGGCAACATAACGGGCAATCTTCATATCGTCTGGCGCGGTAACCACGATGATGCGGTCCAGACGCCGCCGCCAGTCTGCCAGTACAGTTTCGCTTTCACCGCGCAGGCGTGCGTCACGCTCAACTTCAAAAATGAGGGCCGACTCGACAACCGCAACGGCGGCTGGGTTGCGAGCAAAAACCTGGTTCATCCAGCGCTGCTGGGCGGCAATCACCGCCGGATGCACGATTGCATTCAGCTCGTTCACCCGCTCACGCTTGAAGGCCATCTCAGCAAGTCGCGCGCGGTCCAGGCGCCCATCGGGGCAAACAACTTCTGGGCCAAAGACGCGGACAATCTCCGCATAGACCGGCTGACCCGGCTCCATCAGCGCCCGGCCCAGTTCATCGGCCTCGATAACCTCTGCGCCCAACGTACGCAGGGCATCCGCGACGGTGCTCTTGCCGCTGCTTAGACCGCCGGTAAGGCCGACTCTCAGCATGGAAAACCTCGCATGAAATCGAAATTTGAATCGAAATCTCTCACCGAGCCAAACTCACGGATAGCTTTACTTCCGCCGGGGGGCCAATCCCAGGTTGTCCATCACTTCGAGTGCGAATCGGGTCGAAACGGTGGCCGGACCGCCGCCCATTTCGATTCCTACTTCGATCGCCTCGAAGATCTCTTCAAAGCTTGCTCCGCTTGCCGCGGCTTGTTCAATATGCCATTGCATGCACGATTCGCAATCTTTAACCACGGAGATACCGACTGCGATCAGTTCTTTGTGTTTCTTCGCCAAAGCGCCGTCTGCATATGCAGCTGAGTCCATAATCAGGAAGCCCTCATACACCTTGGATTTCAGCTCCATAAGGCGCGCATGGGCGCGCTTGCGGCGTATCGACATCTCTTCGAATTTGTTCATTTCCGGCATCAGAGTCTCTCCTTTAGCAATGCGGAACGTATACTGAAGGGCGCATGCATTGGTTCAATGGCTCTACACACCCGGCGCGGTCACATTTTAGAGCTCTCGCCGCATCTTTGCGGCGCGCACGGTGTTGGCCATTAACATCGCAATGGTCAGCGGACCCACGCCGCCGGGAACGGGCGTGTAGGCTCCGGCCTGCTGGAAGGCTTTGGGGTGCACATCGCCCACCAGGACCGAGCCGCGCCTTGCGAAGGCCGCTTCGCGCTTGGCATCCCCGGCAAAGAAGCGGGCAAATTCCGTTGGATCGGCAATGCGGTTTATGCCTACGTCGATGACGGTTGCGCCCGGCTTAATCATCTTCTCGGTAATGAAGCCCGGCCGGCCAATCGCCGCTACCAGGATGTCTGCCTGGCGGGTGATCGCTCCCAGATCGTGGGTCTTTGAGTGGCAAATCGTTACGGTAGCGTTTTGGTGCACTAACAAGAGGACCGCAGGTTTGCCTACAATATCGCTGCGGCCCACCACGACCGCGTGCTGACCGCTAATCGGAATCCCGCTGCGCTTGAGGATTTCGATGACTCCCGCCGGGGTGCAGGGTACAAGCGCCGGCCGCCCTGTCAGCAAACGGCCTGCGTTCAGCGGGTGTAATCCGTCCACGTCCTTGGCGGGGGAGACAGCATCTAACAAGGCCTTGGTGTCGACATGCGCCGGCAGCGGCAACTGAATGAGAATGCCGTCAATCTCGTTGCGCGCGTTCAAACTGGCCACCAGGTCAAGCAACCCCAACGTGGTCACCGACTCCGGCCGTGTAATCAGGTCACTGAAAATGCCAAGGTCGGCGCAGGTTTGCACCTTGCTGCGGGCATAGATCTCCGACGCCGACCCGTTGCCCACCAGCACGACCGCGAGGCCGGGCCGAATCCCCCTCCCCGCCAGTGCGCGGACTTCCTCGGCCACTTCCTGCTTGATCTTAGCTGCAATCGCAACTCCGTCGAGAACTTTCGGCATTGTGCTCTCCAAGGTTCATCGTATCGCAAAAAACCCCAGGCCCTGAATCAAGGCCTGGGGTCTTCAGAATGTGAGCCAGCCATCAGTAATAGTAGATCTGCGGCTCATAATGCGGCGTAGGAATATCCGGCCGGATAACCGGTTCGTGGTGAATGGGGTGAGGTTTTGGCGTGCGCCATGCCACTTCTCTCAGCTTCAGCTTGCTGATGTGCACGTTATAACCGGTTCCGGGCAGCAGTGATTCCAGCACAAAGGTTTCCGTGCCTTCGGCGCGGAGTTCGCGGTAGCGGTAAACACCCACGTCGCCTTCGCTGGATTCCTTGCCTCCCGAGGGAGCGTCAAGAAAGTGCTGCGCATCGGCGACGGTGGGCGCAGCATGCGTTTCGCCTCCCACCAAACTCTCAGCGGCGTAGGACCGCACCAGCTTGGTCCAATAGCGGCTGAGCAAATCGGTGTCGACAAACAGGTCAGCCCATACAATCTCGCCGCGCACGGCCACCACCACGCCAATGGCGCCTTCCTTGCGAAGCTGGGCGATCACCTGCTCCCGCGCCTTCATCACCGGAGCCTCTGCCTCATCCACCTTGGCGCTCACCGAGCTGTCTTCCATGGCCCGGGCGTAGCTGGTGGTTCCCATCGAGCGATAGTATCCTCCGCCCGAGCCGCTGTCCATGGCAATGCCGGCGGATGGAGCAGACGCCATCGCCATTTGAGAGATGCTTCCCCGCACGGAGTTCCACACCTCCTGCTGGTCCTTGGCGACCATGGCCCGTTCCCGCACGCTGGGCTGCACCATGAAGCTGTGCGCGGGCGCCTTGGCCGATGCGCCGAAGGTGTCTGAACTCGCCGTCCAGCGTCCCGGCTCGATGCAGAAAACTCCCAGATCGATGGGCTCGCTGCCGGCCGGCACAATGCGGTCCTTGGCGATGACCCTGTCCTGCTTGCCCCCGGTAACGATCTCTCCGGCCAGCAGCAGTAGAGGCTTGTCGGAGTTGTTGACCAGCACCAGCGTGTTGACCTCGTCGCCGCGATAGCTGTCGTCGTGATGAGGATACTGCGGATAGCCGTCGCCACGATAAGGCGGAACGCCGATCATTCCCCTCTGCCGCACCATTCCCCGCGCTCGGCCGGCCTCGGTCACCTCCACCTGGCCGCTTTTGATGCCCTCATCCAAGGTGATAAACGGCGTTGCGCCGGCAGATTTACCACTGGCCCGCACGACCGGGAAAAGAAGCAGGTTTCCGCTCTCGATGGGGGCCAGCACCTTATAGTAACCACTCGCTGTCTCCTGCGGTCCGCCTGCCGCCTGCACTCCACTCTGTTCGACAAACGCGGCGAGCCCCAACACCAGCGCGCCCGCCAATCCCAACCTGCCCAGATTCTTCATGACTCTCCTCCGCCGGGAATGATCGCCGGCTTATGTCCCTTGAACGCCACTGGGCGGATTTCTTGCAGGTTTTTTTAGCGAGGCGTTCTGGCGTATCTTGAGAGCGTGGGGATTATGCCCTCCCAACCCGTTGAAGCGAGTGCCCCCGCCGGCATCTCCGCCGTGCCGGAGCCGATCCATGTGCTGGATAAGCTCTGGCGCGAGTCCGAGGCGGCCGCCTATGGGCTGGAGCGTGAGCAGTTCAGCGAAATCCTGGAGCGTGTTGCGGCGGCGCAGAACTTCGGCCTGGCGGCTGGCGCGAAAGCTACACGAAAGCAAGAGGAGAGTTTTTTTCGCAGCCTCTGGCTCGCCGACCTGGTGCTAGCGCGAGCCTGCGCCAGCGGACACCCGGGCGCATGGGAACATTTCCTTGCCGTCTACCGCCAGCCGCTGACGCGCGCCGCCATTGCCATAACGGGCAGCGATTCGTTGGGCCGCGACCTGGCCGATCAACTCTACGCGGAGCTTTATGGGCTGACGACTCGCGACGGCGTGCGGCGCAGCCCGCTGGACTCTTATCGCGGCAGAGGCTCGCTGATGGGCTGGCTCCGGACCACGCTTGCCCAGCGCTACGTGGACCATCACCGCCGCACCCGCCGCGAGCTTCCGCTCGACGATCCGACAGGCGGCTATGAACCTCAGGCAGCGGCCGCCGAAACGGAAACTCCCCCCGCCGAACTACTCCTCCTCGGCCGGGCAATTGAAGAGGCTCTCCGCCAACTAGCGGCGGAAGAGAGGTTTCTGCTGGCCGCCTACTATCTGGATGGGCAAACCCTGCTGGAGATCGCCCCCCTGCTTCACGTTCACGAAGCGACCATCAGCCGCAAACTACACCGGGTAACCAGCGGCCTCAGGAAGCAGGTCGTCCGCAATCTGCAACGGCTGGGTCTGAGCAAGCCTGCCGCCCGTGAAGCGCTGGGCGCAGATCCGCGCGATTTGAATCTGAATCTGAAGAAAATACTGCAAATTTCTTCACTGGACGCGTTCCAAGAGAAGGCTGCACCACCACGGGGAATGCAATGAACACAACTTCCCAATTCGATCTTCATCCCGACGCCGAGAGCCTCAACGCCTTCGCCGAGCAGGCGCTGGGCGCGCCGGAGCGCGAGCAGGTTCTCGCTCATCTTGCCCAGTGCAGCCGCTGCCGGCAGGTGATTTATCTGGCGCAGCAGGCAGCCGCCGACGCAGAAGCTCCGGCCTGGGTTCCGGCAACCCGGCTCACAACACAACCCAGCGCTTGGTTATGGAACTGGCGCTATGCATGGGTTCCTGCGGCAGCCATGGCAGCAGCGCTGGCACTCGTGGTCACCTTTCATCCCAGGCACACCGCGCCTGCGCCGGAGATGGCCAAGGCCGCGCCGCCTCATGATGTTGCTATGCCAACATCACTTCCGCAGGAGCGGGTCAGCGCAGGAATGGCGCGCAAGCCGGCGCCGGCGCTCGCTGCAAAATCCGTTGCCAGAGACGTTGAGTTTGGCGCGCATCGCGGACCATCGCAGGTGCTGGCTTCTCCTTCAGCCGCGCCTCCGGCTGAACCAGGAACATTCGGGGCTTCGACTGGTGGGAGCAATGCGTTTCTGCCGTCTTCCGTGGAGTCCGCACCGCAACCGGTGTCCGCAGCGCAATACCAACCCGAGCCGGCTGTTGCCGCCTGGCAGCAGGAACAGCAACGGAGCTCCGGTATGTTGACGGCCAGCACTAATGCCTCGCAGGTTTCACAGAAGACCATGCGGATGGAGGCTTACACCGCCCACGCCAGCCGCCCTGCTGTGGCTGCCTCGGCGGGGCCGCGGATGACACAACAGTCCCAGTCCGTGCCTGCTGGTAGTTTCGAAATCGGCACACAGGAGCAACTAGGCGGATCAACCGCCGCCCGCAAGGTGAGTCCGCCCAAGTTGCCCAGCGGCCTGGCGGCTGTTTCCCGGGCAACCGCCCAGCATCTCACGCTGGAAATCGATTTGGCAGGCGCGCTGTTTTTGAGCGACGACTCCGGCGCACACTGGGAACAGATCGCCCGGCAATGGACGGGGCGCGCTATCGAGGTGCGCGCGAAAACAGGCCTGAGCGGCAACCCCGCTCCGGCCAGTGAATTTGAGCTGAAAAACGATAACGGCTCTACCTGGGCCAGCGCGGATGGAAAGACCTGGACGGCGCTATGAAACTTTTTCGCGTGCCGGGAAATTGCTTCCGCCGGTTTTAAAAAGTTCATCAGCGCGGCTTGAGCACGCGAACGCCATTCCGGCAATGCGTTCGCGCTCGTTGCGGCGCGATCATTAAATTTCTCTCATTCAACACAAGCTTGCTCAAGGAATCTCCCTGCGCGCCGAAAAGGCAAGTACCGGGCATTTTCTCCGCTGCGCGCAATGCGCTTTTTGCGCCCGGCGCGCTGCAAGGGCAGGATAATCAGTCTGCTTGCACGGTTTGTCTGGGCGAAGGGAGACTCAGATGTTGCAGATTGAAGGACGAAGGAACGAGGCATTCATTCCGTCGTGGGCACATCTCCGCCTTCCGCCTTTTCCTCAGGTCGCCCTCCGGGTGCTGCAACTGGCCAATAATGAGAACGTGCAACTGCACGATTTGAGCAGTCTAATCTCGTCCGATCCGGCCTTTGCCAGCGAAGTCCTCACCATCGCAAATTCGCTCTTATATGCTCCGCGTTTTCCCGCCAGCAGCATTATGCAGGCCATCGCAGTGCTGGGCGCCAACAACCTGCAAGGACTCTGTCTGACAGTCGGCGTGCGCACGTACATGGGCAAGGCGCTGAGCCAGCCTGCCATGCGAGCCGTCTGGCGCCACAACCTGGCCTGTGCCTTGATCGCCGATCAACTGGCCTCCGTGGGATTCCTGGACCGGGATGTTGCGTACACCTCGGGAGTGATGCACGACATCGGGCGATTGGCGCTGGCCGTGATCCGGCCCAAGGAGTATGGCCTCCTGCTGGGCGCTCACAGCGGCACTCCCGCCAGCATTCTCAATGCCGAGCGGGAACTTTTTGGATGGGATCATTGCGAGGCCGGCGAGCAACTGATCAAGGATTGGATGATGCCCCCGGAGTTTAAACCCATTGTCTCCGAGCATCATGCGTCGCGGCAGAAGGAGGATGTGTTGCGGCAGAAAGATGGCTCCTGGAGCATGGCCGATCTGATCAATGTCAGTTGCCGCATGGCCGACACAGCCGGCTGCGCAGCGTTTCCCGGCTGCGAGGACACGCCGTTCGCCGATCTGCTGGACGAACTGCCCGCGCGGGAGCGCACACTCTTCCATTCCACGGTCGAGACCCTGTCCACGGAAATCGCCAGGAAGATCGATTCCGTAGAGTCAGTTTGACCGGCCACCCTAGAAGCGGAAGAAGTTCTTGGCCAGAAACAGCACATTTGCAGGCCGCTCGGCCAGCCGGCGCATGAAGTACGGGTACCAGTCGTCGCCGAAGGGAACATATACGCGCACGTTGTAGCCCTCTTCCACGAGCTTTCGTTGCAGGTCGCGGCGTATCCCATAGAGCATCTGGAACTCGAAGCGGCGGCGATCGATGCCGTGCTCTTTGGCGAAGCTCTTGGCCGCGGCGACCATGGCATCGTCGTGGGTCGCGAGAGCGTGATAGATGGGACTCGCCAGCAACAGGTTGGCCAGCTTGATAAAGTTCGCGTCCACGTCGGCCTTTCGCGGAAACGCGATCTCCGCCGGCTCCTGGTAGGCCCCCTTGCACAGCCGCACGCGAATGCCGTTGGCAATCAGGTCTTCTATGTCTTTCTTCGAGCGGAAAAGGTATGCCTGAATCACAATGCCGATCGCTCCACGTAGATCGCGCTTGGCATGAAGCCGCTTGACAATCTCCATCGTCACCTGCGTCAGCGACGAGTCCTCCATATCGATGCGGACAAAGCTGCCCGTCTTGCTGGCGTGTTGAGCCACGCTCTCGGCAATGCTCTCGGCCAGTGCGGGCGCAAGATTCAGCCCCATCTGGGTCAGCTTCATGCTGATGTTGGCGTTCAGCTTGCGCGCGGCAATCGCATCCAGCAGCTTGTGATAGACCTCGGCGGCTGCCCTGGCCTCGGTCTCCGAGGTCACGCTCTCGCCCAGCGAATCCAGCGTAACGCTCATACCCTGTTTGTTGACCTCTTCAGCCACCCGCAGGGCGTCCTCGATCTCCATACCGGCAATAAACCGGGAGCTGAGCCGCTTACCTACCATAGAGCGTTCGCTGAAGCGCCTCAGAGAGCGATTGTGAGAGAGCGCAATAAAAAACGAGCGAAGTAAAGGCATACAGTGATCCCCCTGGAACAGGCCATCTTATCGCGGCCATATTCCGGACCAATTAGTTTCTCACATAAAAGTCAGGAGGGCTGTGACGGGAAAATCCGGCATTCCAGCCGGCGTCCTGCCATGCGCCTTTCTTGCATTTTCTCCGCGCGGCGCACGCGCGTTCTCTATAATTCGAAGAAACATCGTGTCGTGAAGGAGCGCCTCATGAATCGTAAACCGGCCCTGATCTCCTACATTCTTCTTGCTCTCGGAATACTGACCTTGGCGTTGCCCGCCGCCCTGGCCCAAACCGCTCCAGCCACGGTGTACGTCAAGGCCGGTCATCTCTTCGACGCCACCAGCGACAATCTGCGCGACAACATGGTGCTGATCGTCGAAGGCGAGCGCATCGCCAAAGTGGCGCCCGTATCCGAGGTGACCATTCCTGCCGGGGCTATGGTCGTCGACCTCTCCCAGGCCTGGGTACTGCCCGGGCTCATTGACTGCCACACCCACCTGGAGGCCCGCGCCGACCACTATGACCCCATCTGGGCAGTGCGGGAAACCCCTTTCATGGGCGGTTTTAACGGCGTCATCAACGCCAATAAGACTCTCCAGGCCGGATTCACCAGCGTACGCGACGTGGGTTCCCAGCCTTTTTTCGCCGTCGATCTACGGCGCGCCATTGACGAAGGCCAGTTTCCCGGACCCCGCGTGGTGGCCAGCGGCCCGGCCATCTCCATCACCGGCGGCCATGGCGACATGAACAGCTTTGCTCCCGGCGTCGAGAACATGATGTATCCGGTCGAGCGCGACTACGCTCTGGCCGACGGCCCCGAGCAGGTTCGCCACTTGGTCCGCGAGCAGATCAAGTTTGGCGTGGACGTCATCAAGCTGCACGCCACCGGCGGCGTGCTCTCCCTGGGCGATAAAGCCAACTCCGAGCAACTCACTTACGAAGAGATGAAGATGGCTGTCGATGAGGCCCATCGCGCCGGCCGCAAGGTCGCCGCGCACGCCCACGGCACACAGGGAATCAAGGACGCGGTGCGCGCCGGCGTCGACTCCATCGAGCATGGCAGCCTCATCGACGCCGAGGGCATCGAAATGATGAAGGCTCACGGCACGTACCTGGACGCCGACATCTACAACGACGATTACATTCTCGGCAAGGCCATCGACTTTGGCCTGCCCAAGGAGAATGTCGACAAGGAAAAGGCGTTGGGCCGCCTACAGCGCGAGAACTTCGCCAAAGCCGTGGCCGCGGGCGTCAAAATCGCCTTCGGCACCGATGCCGGCGTCTATCCTCACGGCGACAACGCCAAGCAGTTCCACTACATGGTCAAGTTCGGCATGACCCCCGCCGGGGCCATCCGCGCCGCTACCTCAAGCGCCGCTGACCTCATCGACCGCGCCCACGATGTGGGCACTCTCGAAGCCGGAAAATTCGCCGACCTGATTGCCGTCACCGCCAATCCTCTGGAGCACGTCGAGGTGCTGGAACACGTCTCGTTTGTGATGAAGGGCGGCAAGGTCTACAAGGATGAGCTCGGCGCCGCCAAGCCATAGCCGCGCGTGCTAACCGGCGTATGACCAGGTCTCGTTATAAGACCTGGTCATAGGCGAATCTTGAACATAGCTTTTATCGGATCTCGTACACCGTGCTTCCGTGAGCCGGCAAGGTCACTGTGACTTCCTTCGATTCCTTGAAGCCGCCTTCCTTCCACATATCCTGGGCCAGGTGCTTCTTTCCATCCAGGCCAAGCTGCGTCCAGCTCATGCGCAACGTTACCGGCTTGTCGTCCAGATTGAAAAAACCAAAATACTCCGCGTAATTCCGCGCGCCCGGAGCGTTGATCGTGGCCCGCCACACGCGCGTGTTTTCAAATCCGGCCCCCAGGCTCGCGAGATCAACCGGATGACTGTAGGTCACATTCTGGTTCATGAAAAGAATCGACTGATTGGAGATCAGCGACCGCGTAAACTCATCCAGCCTGGTCAGATTCGCGCCCAGTATCAGCGGCGAGCGCGCAATCGCCCACAGCGTGAACTCGGTCCTCTGCTCGTCGTGCGTCAGCCTCGACTGGCGCGGCTCGCCCCATCCTGGATGCGGCCCCAGCCAGCCCCACGGCAGCATATCTGCATCCGGCCAGTTGCCCTCCCGCGCATAGGTAAACCACTTGGCCAGCCGGTCAAACTCGCCCCTCAAGCCGAAGGGAAACTCGTCGTCGCCGGGATGGCGAGGGAAACTCCAGGCGTCCCAGTGGTCGTTGGTGATGCGCCACATCTGCGCCAATTCGGCTACCTCGGCAGCGTGTTCCAGTTGCGTCGGCCCCGGCGAAAGGCTCAGCACAATCGGCCTGCCCGTCTTGTGGATCGCCGTTGCAATCTGCTGAATCTCCGTGGGCCGGTAAGGATGATCCGCGATGCAATCTACCTTGATGTAATCCAGGCCCCAGCCGGCATAGAGCTTCAGCATCGAGTCGTAATATGCCTGACCGGCGGGGTTGTCCGCCACGCCGTAGTTGCCGTCGTCCCACGGGCAGGTCTCCGCAGTGTCGGCTGCATCCGCCGCGTGAAATTTCGTCCCCGCGATGGGCAGATTCTTCACCACCGCCTCTTTGGGAATCCCGCGCACGATGTGAATGCCGAACTTGAGCCCCTGCTTGTGCACCCAGTCGGCCAGCGGCTTGAAGCCCGCGCCGTCCGCCGAGGAAGGGAAGCGGCTGGGCACCGGAAGCAGAATTCCGTTTCCATCCAGCAGATACTTTCTCTCGGCAAGGTTGGCACCGAAGGGGTTCTCCATGTACCACCCCTCGTCGATCACCACATACTGCCAGCCCAGGTCCTTGAACCCGGCCAGCACCTTGGCGTTGGCCTTGAAGTCGGCCTCATTGATGGTCAGTCCATAGGCGTCCCAACTGTTCCACCCCATCGGCGGCGTGGGCGCGGGGTTCTGGGCGGGAGTGAGGGTTGCGGCAAAGACGAAAACAAGAGCGGCAAGAAAACAGCGCAGGCGTTCCATGCGGGAACGATACCACAATCGCCGGGAGTTTCATCAGAAGTTACAACTGTATCTTCACCGGCCAGGTCTTCCAGATATCGGCGCAGTAGTCGCGGATCGCCCGGTCGCTGGAAAACTTGCCAATCCGCGCCACGTTCAGGATCGACATGCGCGTCCACGCTTCCTGGTCTTTGTAGGCCGCGCTCACCCGGTCCTGGCAATCGACGTAAGACTGATAATCGGCCAGCAGCATATACTCGTCGGCAGCCAACAGGGAGTTCACCAGCGGCTCGAAGAGCGCTTTGTCTCCGCGCGAAAATTCGCCGTTGGAGAGTGAATCCAGAACCTCACGCAGCATGGGGTTGGCCTCAAAGATGGCGCGCGGGTTGTAGCCCTCCCGTTTGCGGTTCTCGACCTCCGGAGTAGTCAACCCAAAGAGGAAGAAGTTCTCCGCGCCCACCTCCTCGCGAATTTCGATGTTAGCTCCGTCCAGCGTGCCGATGGTCACCGCGCCGTTCATGGCAAACTTCATGTTCCCCGTTCCCGAAGCTTCCTTGCCGGCCAGCGAAATCTGCTCGCTCAGGTCCGCCGCGGGATAGACCCTCTGGCCCAGCTTCACGCTGTAATCGGGCAGAAAAATTACTTTCAGCCGTCCCCGCACCAGCGGGTCGGAGTTGATGGCCTCGCCCACCGAGTGAATCAGCTTGATGATCAGCTTGGCCATGCGGTAGCCGGGCGCGGCTTTGCCGCCGAAGATGAAGGTCCGGGGCGCAACCTCCGCGTCCGGGTCGCGCTGGATGCGTTTGTAGAGCGTCAGGATGTACAGAATCAGCAGGTGCTGGCGCTTGTATTCATGCAGCCGCTTCACCAGCACATCGAAGATCGAATCCGGATCAATGGCAATTCCCAGCCGGTCATGAATGTAGGCGGCAAGCTGCAACTTGTTGTGCCGCTTGATAGCGCGCCACTCCGCGCAGAACTCCTGGTCGTATACCAGCGGCTCCAGCTTACGCAGCTTTTCCATGTCGCTTACCCAGCCCGAGCCGATCCGCGCGGTCAGCAGTTGCGCCAGCCGCGGATTGCTCAGCCGCATCCAGCGCCGCGGCGTCACTCCGTTGGTCTTGTTGCTGAACTTCTCCGGCGTCAGCGCGTAAAAATCGCTCAGCACATGGGTCTTCAGCAGTTCCGTGTGTAGCGCGGCCACGCCGTTGATGGCATGACTGCCCAGCGCGGCTAGGTGCGCCATGCGCACGAATCTCTCGCCTTCTTCATTGATCAGCGAAAGCCGCTGCACGCGCCCCTCATCGCCGGGAAACTTCGCGCGCACATTCTCCAGATGCCGCTTGTTGATCTCATCGATGATCTCCAGGTGCCGCGGCAACAGCGCGCCGAACAGGCTCCGCGGCCACTGCTCCAGCGCCTCCGGCAGCAGTGTGTGGTTGGTATACGACAACGCGTGCTCCGTCACGTGCCAGGCCGAATCCCACTTCATATCGTGCTCATCCACCAGAAGCCGCATCAGCTCCGCCACCGCGATCGCCGGATGCGTGTCGTTCATCTGGATGGCGAAGTTGCGGTGCAGCTCGGCCAGCGGACGGTGTTGCGCAGCCTGAATCTTCAGGATGTGCTGCAAGGAGCACGAGACAAAGAAAAACTGCTGCGCCAGCCGCAACTGCTTGCCCTGGATGCCCTCGTCATTGGGGTAAAGAATCTTGGAGATGTTTTCGCTCGAGACCTTGTCGGCCACCGCGCCCAGAAAATCTCCCTGGTTGAAGATCTCAAAGTCGAAGCTCTCCACTGCCTGCGCCGCCCACAGGCGCATGGTGTTAGCCGTGTTGGTGCGGTAACCCAGAATCGGCGTATCGTGCGGCACCCCGCGCACCAGCTTCTGCGGAATCCATTCCACTCGCACGCGCCCCTTGGCGTCGGTGTGCTGTTCCGTGCGGCCGCCCATCTTCACTTCAAACGCATCCTCGGGCCGCTCCAGCGCCCAGGGATTGCCCAGCCGCAGCCATTTGTCGGTCGACTCCACCTGCCAGCCGTCGCGAATCTGCTGGTCGAAGATGCCGTATTCGTAGCGGATGCCGTAACCAATCGCCGGAATATCCAGCGTGGCCAGCGAATCCATGAAGCAGGAGGCCAGCCGCCCCAGCCCGCCGTTGCCCAGTCCCGGCTCCTCTTCCTGTTCGATCAGCACGCTTAGGTCCAGGCCCAATTGCTTCATTGCCTGTTCGGTCTCGCCATAGATGCCCAGGTTGATCAGGTTGTTGGCCAGGTGCGGCCCGGTCAAAAATTCCGCCGATAGGTAACAAACCACCCGCACATCCTGCGCCTGGTAGTTCTTCACCGTCTGAATCCACCGCTCTACCAGCCGGTCGCGCACCGTGTGCGCCAGCGCCATGTAAAGATCATTCTCCGTCGCCCGCTCCACACTCCGGCCCTGCACAAAAAACAAGTTGTCCAAAAACGACTGGGCCAGAGTCTCGACGTCCAGCGCGGTTCTCTGGCCCTTATTTGATCCAGTCTGGTGCGATCCGGCCTGCGCCAGCGTTACGGTTGCAATCTCGGTCATCGTTGTCCTCGTCTCCCTGAACAGGCGGACAGATCCCTCAAATTGAGAGCCTGCCCTCAACATAAAGCCGGGCGCGCCGGGCGGAACTGAATAATCGGCTTGGAACGAATCATGATGCTGTGATGGGTCAAATTTGAAAATTGCAATGCCGTTTTGGTCAGTAAATCAGGCGAAGCTACGCTCTCCCCTGGACTGACGCATTGCAATTTTGCCAGCCAGCAGACTGGTATTGAGTGAGTTTGAATTTTCTAATTTCAGCCCATGTGATTAGGCCAAACAGTTGCATCTTTCCAGGTAGATTCGGAAACTTTCGGGAGAGAATTAAAAAATGGAATCACGGGTTCCTCAGTATTCAATTTCAAGCATTCCCTATCGTTATGATTTGGGAACCGGGAGGGATTGCGGCATCTCGTACTTCGTGGATAATGACTTTACTCAAGGCTTCTTGCGGACTCAAGATTGTGGCTCCGCTGATCATGAGAGCCTCAGTGACAGCCAAGCTCAACCCAGAGTATGCAGCAAATGTGGCGGTAATATTCTCCCGCATCCTCTTGAGGTTTAGATATTGCTCCTCTAACTGGCTTTCGATAAAATCCTTCTTCTCATAGTGCATCGTAACTCCATGAAAGAGAAAAGAAGAATTCGTGTTTGCGTATCTTGTCGTGCCTGCCGCAAATATCACACCTGCTATGGAATCAATTTGCCCTATATTATGCGTCGTTATATTTACGGGCAATGTTCTCAGAAACTCAGCAATGCTCATTCCCTCAAATATGTTTCCTCCACCGGACGAAATGAGCAGATATATGTCATTCCCCGCATTGGCTGCCTCTGTCAATGCAGTTCTCAATTTGCCAGCCTGCGGTATTTGAACGTCAGCAGTGAATACAATGTATTGAATCATAGACACGAATTTAGCTCCTCTAATAGTTATCCTCAGCGTGTATTCAGAAGCTTACGCCGGATATGGACAAATTGCAAGATCTAGAGCGATTCATGCGATTGATCTGACCCTCCACACTTCTTTCACTATTGCTCCCTTCGCCCCATGCGATAAGCTGGTGTTTGCCTACCAGCAAGGAGCATGCAAACGATGAATGTGATTCTGGGAATCGATGGCGGAGGAACACACACCCGCGCCTCCATTGTGCAAGGTGATCGGATTCTGGCTCACGGGGAGAGCGGCTCCATCAAGCGCCTGCGGGTGGGCGCCGAAGCCGCCGAAGCCAACCTGCGCGCGCTGCTCAAAGAGGCCTTCGCCAAGGCCAGCGTGAACGGCGTGCGCGCTGCCTCGGTAGGCGTGGCCTCGGCCTCCATGCCCGGCGTCAAGGAGTGGATTACGGCAGTTTTTAACGACTTTGGAGTGGAGCGTTCCGAGGTCGTCGGCGACGAGGTGATTGCCCTTGATGCAGCCTTCCATGGAGGCCCCGGAATCCTGCAGATTGCCGGCACCGGCTCCAACACCGTGGGCCGCGCGCCCGACGGCAGCCGGGAGAGCGCTGGCGGCTGGAGTTCGCATCTGGGCGATGAAGGCTCCGGCTACTGGATCGGCCTGCACAGCCTGCGCCGCGCGCTCAAGGCTCTGGATCGCGAGCAACCGACAAAAATTCTTGAGAAGATTGGCGAAATCTGGGGCACTCCGCGGCTGGCTGACCTGGTCAACCTGGGCGATAGCACTCCCGGTCCGGACTTTGCCGCTCTCGCGCCGGCCATCAATGAACTGGCCGAGGCCGGCGATCCGGTCGCGCGGGAGGTTCTTGCCCAGGCCGCGGCTGACCTGGTCGAGTTTGTGCTGCTGGTGCGCGCCAAGCTGCGCCGCAAGCACGCCATCGCCGGCGAAGTCCCCGTGGCCTGGACCGGCGGCATCATCGAGCACATGGCACTGGTCCGCGAGGCCTTTTTTGCAGGATTGAAAGCCGCTGCGCCGGAGATGCCGGTAGCACGCGAGGCCGTTGTTTCTCTCGATGGCGCGCTGTGGCGGGCGCAACGGCTGGCGGAGACCGCCGGTTAGCAAATAGGCTCTCCATTCACGACCGAGCTAACAAGCTTCCCCGCCCCATCCACGGCCACCAAACTAGCTGGCATTCCGGCGGTAACGAATCCTGCCTGATCGCCCAGGCCGGTCATTGCTGCCGGGTTGACAGTGAGCAACCGCATAGCCTGCTCCAGCGGCGCGCCGGTGAACGCCATGAAATTCTGGAGCGCGCGGTCCAGCGTCAGCACGCTGCCTGCCAGCACTCCTCGGGCCATGGCTCGCCCGTTGGCCACCTGCACCGCAAAGTCTCCCAACTGGTACTCGCCGTCCGGCATTCCCGTGGCGCTCATTGAATCGGTCACCAGAATTGCGTGCTCCGGCCCCTTGGCCCTCCACCACAGCTTCACCATCTCCGCGGCGGTGTGGATGCCGTCGCAGATCATCTCGGCATAAAGCGTGTCGCACGTAAGCACCGTGCCCAGAATCCCCGGCTCGCGATGGTCCAGAGGCCGCATGGCGTTGAAGGTGTGCGTCGCGCTGACAGCTCCGGCGGCGATGGCAGCGCGGGTCTCGGCGGCGGTAGCGTCCGAGTGACCCAGCGAGACGCGAACTCCTCGCGCTGTAGCGTGTGCAGTCAACTCGACGGCCCCCGGCAACTCGGGCGCCAGTGTCATCAGCCGGACGCTGCCCTCGGCGGCCTCAAATAATCTGTCGAATACAGCAACATCGGGCGCCAGAAGGTGCTCGGGCGGCTGCACGCCCCGCCTGGCGTGGGAGAGAAACGGGCCTTCCAGATGAATACCGATGGGGCGCGCCTGCCCCTCAACTGCCGGCCGCGCCACGAGCTTAGCCAACCCGGAGAGCGACCGTAACGTCGCATCCAGCGGCGCGGTCACCGTAGTGGCCAGATAGCTCGCCGTGCCATGCGCTGCTAAAAAACTGCCCATGGCGGCAAACGCCTCAGCCGAGGCCTCCATCACGTCATGGCCCTTGGCGCCGTGAAGATGCACGTCGAAAAATGCGGGTGCCAGCGTTGCGCCGGAAAAATCGAGCATGCGCTCCCCGCGCGGCAACTCGCCTCCCGTGCGCGAGGAAACGGAAACGACCCGGCCGTCTTCGATCACCACCATCGGGCGGTCAAGCAGCTTGGCGCCATCCCAAAGCCGCTCCGCCGTAAGCACTGTTCGCATAGTGTTGATTATTGCAGGCGACTCGGTCTTTCGATTATCCTCTCCCCGCGCCTGCGCGCCGGATGAGTGGAGAGCTGCTCAGTGAATCAGCGTGGCGCCGTCCGTCTCCAGCGTGCCATTCTGCATGTGTACTGCCTTGAATGCCGCATGCGCGGCCGCCAGCTCTGCCCGGCAGGCGGTCAACTGCGCCGAAAGGTGAGCGAATTGCGACTCCAGGTGCAGGCGCAGCTCCTCGATAGCGTTCTCCAGCCGGTCGTTGGCGGCAATCTGTTCTGCCTGGCCTACCTGAACGATTTTCAGATTGGGCAGAATCACGCCGGTAAGAATCTGCGTAAGGGAATCGAAGGGCTCGCTCATGAGCAGATTCTAAGGACAATTTCTGAAATGCGCCTGATTACGGCTGCCCGGCCATTGGTAACGTGCAATCTTCCCTACACGTCGAAATGCGCGATTCGCCCTCTTTTTGCTAAAGTTTGATAATGCATACCACGGCACGGTTGGCAGTTTCCTTTTCGGCCCTTGTTTTTGGGACCGGCATCCTTGCGGCGCAAACTATCGACCTGCCCACCAGCAAGCAGTTGATCGGAGAGATTCCTGGACATCCGCAGCGATTGAACAGCCTGCCCACCTCCATGGCCGTCTCTCCGGACAGCCGCTATGTGGTCACGATGAACGCCGGTTTTGGCGTCTTTGAATCGCAGTACATGCAGTCGCTGGCGGTTCTCGACACGCACACCGGCGTTGTAGCGGACTTCCCTGACGACCGTACGCTGGTCCGCGCCAAGCAGACGTTCTTCTCCGGCCTGGCCTTCAGCCGCGACGGAAATCACCTCTACGCCAGCATGGCTTCGCTCACTGACCCGCTCGCTAACGGCAAGGATGCAACCGGCAACGGTATCGTGGTGTACCGCTTCACAGCAGGAAAAATCGTCCCCGAGCGCATGATTCCCCTGCCGCTGCAACAGCTCGCTCCCGGCAAAAAGACCAAGCTGCCCGGCGGCGCCGACAGCGACAAGGGCATACCCTACCCGGCGGCGATTGCGGTCATCGGTTCCGCGGCTGCGGAGAAGCTCCTGGTTGCCGACAACCTCTCTGACGACGTTCTGCTTCTCGATGCCGCCAGCGGCAAAATCGAAACTCGTTTCGATCTGGCCGAAAGCGATTCGGTGCCCTCCACCTATCCCATTGCCCTGGCGGTTTCCAAAAACGGCGCGCGCGCCTTTGTCGCTTTGTGGAATGCGTCGGAGATCGTGGAACTCGATCTGGCCAACAAAACAGTAGGCCGCAAGCTCGCCCTGCTCAAGCCTTCCAGCCCCATGGCTCCCGGCACGCACCCTTGCGCCTTCGAGTTCTCGCCCGATGGGCGTACCCTCTACGTCGCGCTGGCCAATCGCGATGCTGTGGCTGCCGTCAACGTCGGCTCCGGCCACTTCTCTGTCAAGGGCTACTTCAATACTCGCCTGCCGCGTCAGAGCTACTTTGGAGCCGAGCCAGTCGCGCTGACCGTCAACGCTAACGGCAGCCGCCTCTACGTGGCCAATCTGGGCAGCGATGCCGTTGCGGTATTTGATACAAAGATGCTGACATCAAGGACAGCGCGAAGCGCCATGGTCGAGCCTCTCGGTTTTATCCCCACCGAATGGATGCCCATCTCCCTAGCCTTTCTGCCCACACCCTCCGGCGGCAAGCTCTATCTGGCCACCGATAAAGGCAAAGGCGCCGGCCCCAACAACATGCCCCAGCCTCCCACCGAAGCGGCAAAGAAAAGCCGGCTACTGAAATCTTTCACTTACATCGCCACGCTCCTCTACGGTTCTCTGGCCACCCTGGATGCGGACGGCATCGACAAGAATCTTCCCCAGTGGACCGCATCTGTAATCGACTCCAACCGCATGAATGCCGCTGAGGAGAAGGTCGCCTTTGCCGGCGGCAAGTCGAACCCTATCCGCCACGTCATCTACATCCTCAAGGAGAACCGCACCTACGATCAGCTCCTCGGTGACCTGAAGAAGGACGGCAAGCCGGTCGGCAATGGCGACCCCAGCCTGGCCATGTACGGCGAGGCTATTACGCCTAACCAGCACAAGCTGGCCCTGCAGTTCGGCGTGTTGGACAACTTCTACGATTCGGCCGAGGTCTCCAGCGGCGGGCACGTCTGGTCCAATGCCGCCATCGGCACCGACTACCTGGAAAAGACCTGGCAGCAGGGCTATCGCGGCGGGCAACGAACCTACGACTCCGAGGGCATGGTGGCCGACGGCAATCCGCTGCTGCAGAAGATTCCCGATGTCAGCGATCCAGCCAGCGGCTATATCTGGAACAATCTCGCCGCCCATGGCAAAACCTACTATCACTTTGGCGAGTACATCTCCTCCACCTTCTGCGATGCGGCCAAGGTTGCCGACCCGCAAGCGGGAGCCATGCTGGCCGGCAGCCACTGCCCGCGCAACGCCGTGGCGCCCGGCGAGACATTTCCCTCGGAGTGGGGCGGCGGCCAAAACAAATGGCCCTGGCCCGTTCCGCTGATGGCCTCCAATTCCGCAACTAAGCAGGAATTGGTCGGCCACTTTGCCGTCGAGGCCCCAGACTTCAACCTCATGATTCCCGACCAGGTGCGCGCGGAGATTTTCCTCCGCCACCTGAAGGCATGGGTTGCCGACAAGGAGCAGGGCAAAGACACCATGCCCGCCTTCATCCTCATGCGCCTGCCTAACGACCACACTCTCGGCACGCGTCCCGGCGGGCCCAGCCCCAAATCGTCCATAGCCGACAACGATCTGGCCGTTGGCCGCGTCGTCGATGCCGTCTCCCATTCGCCCTTCTGGGACGATACCGCCATCTTCATCCTGGAAGACGATGCGCAGAACGGCGGCGACCACGTCGACGCCCATCGCAGCATCGCGCTGGTCATCAGCAAGTACTCCCCGCGCGGCCCCAACGGCGCGCCTTTTGTTGACAGCCGTTTCTACTCCACCGTGAGCGCGATTCGCACCATGGAGTCGCTGCTCGGCCTGCCGCCCATGAACAACAACGACGCCTACAGCTCGCTGATCTCGACGATGTTCACCGGCCCCGGCGACCAGCCCGCCTTTGCTGCCGACTACGGGAATCGCGACAACGGCCTGATCTACAGCGCCAATCCCCCGACCGCCGCTGGAGCGCGCGAAAGCATGAAGATGGACTTCAGCCACGCTGACCGCGCCCCCGCCGAAAAGCTGAACGTGATTCTGTGGAAGGACGCCATGGGCGACAAGCCGGTCCCCGCCATGCTCAAAGTCCACCACAAGAAAACCACCACGGACGACGACGATTAGGTTTTCCGTATAATCAAGTTGAGCGTGAGTCAATGAACTACCCTGAAACAGTTTCAAAGCGTGTCCTAGAAGCGATCCTCCCCAGTGCAAGATTGGATTATCAGATTGTCCAATCACATGGGGAATACGATTTTTGATTTGCAGTTTGATGATGGATCGACTAGCGGTTTGGAGGTGATGGCATCGATCGATCAACTCCAAGCTGAGACCGTTGCTGCAGTTCTTAGCAAGAAAATTCGTTCTCATTAAGGGATCTGTCACTCCTCAATCCACCTCCAGAGGATCATCTTCTCGTGGTCTTGAAAAGCTATTTCGATGGCAGTAATCATGCGGATAGTCGCGAGTACGACCGCATCAGTATCGCCGCTGTGTGCGGCACCGGGAAACAGTGGAAGAAATTTGATACGGCATGGAGAAAAGTTCTGTATAAGCACCGCGTCGATTACCTGCACACCACAGATGCCGTCTCACTGCAAAATGACTTCGCAACAGAAAAGGGATGGAACAAGACACGCGTCGATTCCTTTATTGGCGACTGTGTTTCGGTAATCAGGAGTCATATGGCCATACCCCCTAGAACTTCCGGCGGGGGCGAGAGGATGGGGCTGCTCCCGATAACTCTCACGGTCCCATTTGATGATTGGCTAAGAGCCAAGAGGGATGTTCCCGAAATACCGGAAACCATCGAGGATATATGCGCCAGAGAGTCTGTTGCCTATGCTCTCAAGTGGGGAAAATACATCGGGTCCAAGAAATACGAACTCTACTTTGATCGGGGAGAGCCTTTTTACGGGTACATACGCAATACGTGGAGGCATCCAAAAGCCCAAATAGACATAGAACTCATGAAAGACATCATCAACGTCAGTGAGTCCATATCGAGAGAGATTCCTGCTCTTCAAATGGCAGATCTATTCGCTTGGAGCGTGAATCGCGCCAATCAAGAAACTAGGCAATGGCACATAAGATTGCACGATCTACCGTGGGAGAGCAGACTCCTGGATTACGAGCATTTGGTAAATCCGAACCCAGACGCGCTGAAACGCATAGCTTCGTGGGGACTTCCGCCGCGCCGGTCAAGCGTCAAAAACTTGAGCAAACCCAAAAGAACTTTATAATCAGTTAAGAATATTTTTGCCGGAAATCACGACCTTATGGTTGATCGGCCACAGTAAAGATGTGAATAAGAATGCGAATAAGTTTGTTGCATGGCGAGCTGGCACCAATGAGACTTGGGAGCGCATCAAGATAGTCTGCCCTTAGGATATGCCGGGTGCCCCCGGTCCCTCGCTTTTGGGGACCGGGGAGACCACGACCATGGCTTTTTGCGAGCGAATAGCGAGCGTTTGGCCGCACCGCAGGTGCCTTGCAGATTATTCCCCCTCTTCGTCGCACAATCATCCTCAGAAGCATTCCTGCAAATCATCCCGGCACGCCTCTTCGCGCCATCTTCCAGCCGGAAGCGGCCAGAAGAGGCCGAAACGTCACGTAACTCCTTATCCTGGACGATTTTGCAGGGAACTCCTTTGTTTTGACGATTTTACAGCGCAACCCTGTCTGTAACGGTAATAACATACTTGACTAATGATGAAGCAAAGGCGAAACTGAAGTAGCTGTGACAGGGCAGAATCGTTAGTCAAGTATGGGAGCCTAGCTGATCTGCGGAGGGGAAAGTGAGAATCCTTGGAGACCGCTTCGCTTCTAACCTCAACCGAAGGGCTCAACGTTTTCTTTTTGGAGAATCCGCTTCCGGTCGATAGACTGGGGGCGGCTCTATTTGTCAATTCCCCTAATCCAAGGGGAAGAATAATGGCGATGTTTACTGCATATTTTGATGCGTCGGGGAATGCTAAGGATCAGCCATTTATTATTGTTGCTGGTTATATCGCTAGTTTCTTTCAGTGGCAGAGATTTGAGCAAGAATGGCGAGATATTCATCTTGCGTTCGGCATGAATCTTCCCTTTCATATGGCTGAGTTCTTTGCTGCTTGCAACACTGATACCTATAAGCTCCAGAGGAACGCGCGGACTGACTATATGGAGATTGCTGAAAACCCAAAGCGGGCGCAGGAATTTTTGGAGTGGCTAGGAAAAATCCAAACATCGTTCATTCACTGTGGAATCTCCTGCATTGTTCCAATGGATGTATACGAGGGCGTGAGCAGTCTGCTTGATCTGCGTGATGTGGTTCCACCGTATGCGCTGGGCGCACGAATGTGCATCGAACGACTGCATCAGTGGGAAGAGAAATTTCTCATTAAACCAAAGGCGGAGTACATCTTCGAGTCGGGGGATTTTGAGCAAGGTAAGTTTAGCGATTTGATGGTCGCCGAGGGAGAAGACCCGCCAATATATAAGAAGAAAATTGATTTTGCCGGGTTGCAGGCAGCGGACCACTACGCTTGGGAGCAGCTCTATTTTCTCAAAGGGCGCAAACAGGGCATTGAGCGCGACGTTCGGAAGACCTTCTATTTTCTTTTGGAGTCTATCCCGAAACTGCACACACATCCGAGCCAAGAGTTTCTTATCCGGTTGTGCGAGAGAAAGGGCATTGATCCACGAACCGGAATTAAGAAATAGAGCCACAATAGCAAAGCTCCCGAATGTCATCAGGCACAGGTTACCCTCAGTTATCGGAGCAGGAAACCCATGTAGTGTGCTTTACCTTATGGGGAGTCAGTTCCCCAGGGTCTTGAACCCAGGCATCATGTGCATACTCGCACGATTCGTGATTGATAGTCCCTTGTTGCTGTCCTGTCCATTGCATTGGCTGTCCATCGATGGGGCATGGAACAGTAAACGGGCGGGCAAACAGCCATGTAGCGAACCCTAATAGCAGTGCGATGAGTAGAACTGTGCGCTTCATTTGATTTTCCTTTTCTTGTGGCGTATCGCCACGTGCGCTATTATAGTACAAATAGAAAACCGGCCTGCCAGGGCCGGTCTACAGTTCTTTGAGATGTGATTGAGGCGTGACCCTCTAAGCGCATATTAGCGCATCAGGAGGGGAGTGTGCAACAAACCAAAATCAGTTTATCGGAAGTTTTGACCCGAACTTTTCCTGAAATTCTCGGACCGCTTTCTCTAGAGTCCCTTCGCCCATGCTGCTTATCAGTTCTTCGAGACCTTCAAAGCGACTCTCCAGAAATTTTTGAACATCTTCAGACTTCCGCGCCTTTTCGAGAATCTTATCCAGAGTTGGTTTTATCTGGGGATTCTCGCTCTTAATGATTTCGAGGGCAATATTGTATGCGATCAACTCTCGTCTTTCCGCCTTCCATCGCTCAAACAGAAAGTGGATGAAGTCAACCTGCTCTTCTGCGGTCATTTGCGTATCTCCTTGTTCAGATTGCGCTATGATAAACCCATGAAGCCTAAGCCACAATCCGCCGAATACAAGGCTTTCGAGAGCCTTTTAGGGCAAGTCCTGACCGTCTCCAAGGCGGAACTCAACAGGCGCATCGAAGAGGACAAGCGCGAGAAACGAACGCCTAAATCCGCTTCCCGCGTCTCTGCCGCCCAAGCCAAGCAAACCTAGAACGCCGTTTCTCCCACCTTGCCGGTCAGTTCTGCGTAGGTCAGTCTTTTCCCTGAAATCTGCGATATTGCCAGCGCAAAGCGGTCCGCGTCTGTCATCGGATTGTCTTTAGTGGCGCGATGGGTGTAACGGAAAGCCTGTTCATCGGCGTAGGCTTCAAGGTGGAACGGCTCTACGGCTACATAGGTTCCATTCAGTGACCGCTTGAGCAAAGCCCAGAAGTTTTCGATACCCTGAGTGTGAATGTCACCGCGAACGTATTCTTGAAGGTGATTCACAGTCTTGTGAATGAAGTGAGCCGCTTTCAAGCCTTCATACCCTGAGTGCTGATCGGTGTAGACGGTGCCCACGGGGACGACCTGCTTGAGAATCTCGGCCTGCAAGGTATAGCGGTTGACGTTAGGAATCACCTTGACGCGCACTTCCCGCGCATAGCGGTCAAGCATCCCCATCACGGCCACTTTGTTATCACCGCGCTCGGCCAGGTTCAGCCTTTCCCGTCTGCTCTTGTGCATATTCTTCATCTTGCCGCCGACATAGGTTTCGTCCACTTCTACAGGCTTGCCAGAGGGTCCGAGCTTCTTGATGGACCGATTCTTCATGGCCTCACGAATCCGATGCAGCATGAACCATGCCGACTTCTGAGTGACGCCGATAGACCGGGCGATCTCATAAGAGCTAATGCCGTTCTTGCAGTTTGCCAGTAGCCACATCGCGGGGAGCCACTTGGTAAGCGAGATGGCCGAATCCTCGAAGATGGTATTCAGTTTCACCGAGTACTGGCGTCCACAATCCCGGCACTGCCAACGGCGCTGAGTCTTTAGCCAGTGCTGCCGGTTCTTGGGAGTGAGACAGGCAGGGCACTCAGGACCGTTAGGCCAGCGGATGAAGGCTATGGTGTCAATACAGGTCTGCTCGTCAGAGAAGTACCTAATTGCATCGGCTAGGGTTTTGACTTCGTTTTTCATAGCAATTCCAGAATCTCACAAATTCTATCATTAGTCAAGTATATTATTATCTCTGTAACCTCAAGAAAACAACGAGTTTGCGTCCAAAATACGGGTGGGGGTATCCGATGTACCACGAAGCCGAATCCAGATCTTTCACATCCGATAAACTGTGACCATGACCAAGCGCATCGGCATCCATCTCGGCACAACCGGCGGCGCATCCAACGCCATCGAGCGCGCACGCGAAATCGGCGCCAACACCTTGCAGATTTTCTCCGCCAGCCCGCGCATGTGGCGCGCCCCCAAGGTTGACCCCAAACAATGCGCGCGCATGAAGGAGTTGCGCGCCAAGCTCGACGTCGGCCCGCTGGTCATCCACACCGGCTACCTGATCAACATCTGCAGCCAGTCCGACGAGATTCGCTCGAAAAGCATCGCTGCCTTTCGCGGCGAAATAGAGCGCGCGCTCGCCCTGGGCGCAGAGTACCTGGTGCTGCATCCCGGCTCGTGGAAGGGCTTGACGCGCGACGAGGGCCTCAAACTCGCCACCGATTCCATCACCAAAGCCATTGACGGATTGCCTTGGCAGGGAACACCATTCCACATCCTCATTGAAAACACCGCTGGAGCGGAGTTCTCCCTCGGCGGCAGCTTCGAGCAGGTTGCCGAGTTGGTCGCCCGGCTCAAGCCGTCGGCCCCGGTGGCCGTCTGCCTCGACACCTGCCATAGTCACGTCGCCGGCTACGATCTGGTCACCGCCGAGGGCTACGAGCAAACCATGGCCCAGGCCGCCGCAACCGTCGGCCTCGCCGCCGTCCGCGTCTGGCACATGAACGACGCCAAGGCCGCGCGCGGCTCCAAGCTCGACCGGCACGAGCACATCGGCCAGGGCACCATGGGCCTGGAGCCCTTCCGCCGCCTGCTCAATGACAAGCGCTTCGCTCACGCCGCCTTCATCGCCGAAACCCCGGACGACGCCCCCGACGACGAGGAGCGCAATGTAAAGGCGCTGTTAAGCCTAGTGAAGTAATCCAGAACCGGAAGCGCCTTCCGTTTACACTGAATAAGATATGGCGGAAGAGAACGAACTGCGTTACGACCCGGCAACGATTGAACCCAAATGGCAGCAGCGCTGGGCCGCGGACCCCGCGCTCTATGCGGCCGAGCCAGCCACCTGCGGCAAGCCCAAGTACTACGTCCTGGAGATGCTGCCCTATCCCAGCGGCCAATTGCACATGGGCCACGTGCGCAACTACTCCATCGGCGACGCGCTGGCCCGGCACATGTGGATGCGCGGCTACAACGTGCTGCACCCCATGGGCTGGGATGCCTTCGGGCTGCCCGCCGAGAATGCCGCGCTCAAGAACAATACCCCTCCCCGCGAGTGGACCCTTAGTAACATCGCCGCCATGAAGCGGCAGATGGAGCGGCTCGGGCTGGGCTACGACTGGGCCACGGAAATCGCCACCTGCCTGCCCGAGTACTACCGCTGGAACCAGTGGTTCTTCCTGCGCATGTACGAGAAGGGTTTGGTCTACCGCAAAAAAAGTAAAGTCAACTGGTGCCCGGAGTGCGCCACCGTGCTGGCCAACGAGCAGGTGGTCGACGGCTGCTGTTGGCGGCACGAGGAAACCTTGGTCGAGCAACGGGACCTGGAACAATGGTTTCTGCGCATCACCGCCTACGCGCAGGAGTTGCTCGACGGCCTCGACTCGCTCGACGGCTGGCCGGAAAAAGTCCGCACCATGCAACGCAATTGGATTGGGCGCAGCGAAGGAACAGATGTTGATTTTTTCCTCGATGAAAAGAAATCTGAAAAGACGCGCATCCGCGTTTTTACCACCCGCGTGGACACCATTTTCGGCGCAACCAGCGTGCAACTGGCCCCGCAGCATGAATTGGTAGCGATTTTCACCGCGTCTGACTCCAAACTGAAGGCGCAAGTCGACGAGCTCCTCGATCAGCAGAAGCGCGCGCGCGAGGCCGGCGACCTGGGCGCAATCGAAAAGCACGGCGTTCCCACTGGCCACTTCGCCGTCAATCCTTACAACAACCAGCGTATTCCCATCTGGGTGGCTAACTACATCCTGGCCGAATACGGCACCGGCGCCATCATGAGCGTTCCCGGCCACGATGAGCGTGATTTCGAGTTCGCCACGAAATACGGCCTGCCGATTGTGCAAGTGATCAAGCCAGCTGATCCCGCCGTATCGCAGGAACTACCGTTCCTTTCCGAAGAGGGCGTCCTCGTAAACTCTGGTAAGTACGATGGCCTGAGTTGCGCTGAGGCTCAACGGCAATTGCAGGAGGCTGCCGCACGCGGCGGTTTCGGCGAGCCCAAGGTCACCTTCCGCCTCAAGGACTGGGGCGTGAGCCGGCAACGCTTCTGGGGCACGCCGATTCCCTTTATTCACTGCGAGAAGTGCGGCCTGGTGCCGGTTCCTGATAAGCAGTTGCCCGTGGTGCTGCCTGCGCAGATTGAAATCACCCTGCAGGGCGGATCGCCTCTGGGCCGTGTGCCGGAGTTCGTGAACGCCCCCTGTCCCAAGTGCGGCTCTGCGGCCAGGCGAGAAACCGACACTATGGACACCTTCGTCGATTCCAGTTGGTACTTCTATCGCTACACGGACGCGAAGAACTCGAAGGCTCCCTTCGATTCGGCGAAGGCGCAATACTGGTTCCCCATCGACCAGTACATCGGCGGCGTGGAGCACGCCATTCTGCACCTCATCTACTCGCGCTTCTGGACCAGGGTGATGCGCGATTTAGGCATGATCGCCAACGACGAGCCGGCGCGACGCCTGTTTACGCAAGGCATGGTTATCAAAGACGGCGCCAAGATGTCCAAGTCCAAGGGCAACGTGGTCTCGCCCGACGATATGGTGGCTCGTTACGGCGCCGACGCCACGCGCATGTACGCTCTGTTTGCCGCGCCTCCGGACCGCGATCTGGACTGGCAGGAGGACGGCGTCGCAGGGGTGAGCCGCTTCCTGGCCCGCGTCTGGCGTCTGACCACAAAGTACGCATCGCTGGCACGTTCGGCTCACGCAAGCCCGTCTAAAACGCAAAACGGCGGAGCCGCGTTACTGCGCAAACTGCACCAGACCATCGCCAAGATCACGCTGGACTTCGAGGGCCGATGGCACTTCAACACCTGCGTGGCAGCCATCATGGAGCTGGTTAACGAGATCCAAGCCGCTGACACGCAACTGGAGTCAGGCGAAGTTCCCGCCCCGGTGGTGCGCGAGCTGCTTCGTACGCTGGTCTTGTTGCTGGCGCCGTTTGCTCCTTACCTTGCCGCAGAACTGTGGGAAGCACTGGGCGAGAAAGGTTCTGTTCTGCGCGCCTCCTGGCCCGTCAGCGATCCCGAACTGGCTAAAGAAGACGAACTCGAAATCCCCGTCCAGATCAACGGCAAGCTGGTCACCGTCGTCCGCGTTGCAGCCGATGCAGACGCCAGGACTATCGAGACGGCGGCGTTGGCAGACGACAAGGTCCGGTCGCGGACTGCCGGAAAAACGGTTGTCAAAGTGATCGTAGTTCCCGGCAAGCTGGTGAACCTGGTGGTGAAATAAGAGGCCCCGGCACTTCCTAGAATATCTTCATCCGAATCACCAAATACTTCTTCGGATCTTCGCGGATGCTCTTCAACAGCTGCTGGGCATGATCCATGGTCTGGTCGGTATGGTCGTAGAGTGAGCGATTTTGCACCAACTGCCCCAGCGTACCCTTGCCTTCATTCATGCCTTGAAGAATCATGTCCAGCCGGTTGATGGTGTCATCCAGTTTCGACGCAAAGGCCGGATCTTTGGCCAGCATGCCCATCGCGCCTTTACCGGCGTTGATATCGGCAACCATCTGATTGACGTTCGTGACGGCGGCATTCAGGTTGTTGTAGAGCGAATCGTCTTTTATCAGCTTGCCGGCGCTGCCCTTGCCCTCATCCAGGGCGATGGTGATTCTGTTCAGCCGGTCGACGGCCGAGTTGGCGCGGGTGTAAAGCGTATCGTCATTGATCAGTTTACCCAGTGAACCTTTACCTCCGGCGATTGCGCCGGTAATGGCCTCCAGATCGGTGGCTATGGTTGAAATTTTCCTGGCCAGTTCGGGGTCATTGATCAACTCTCCCACGGCGCCGTTCTTGGCGTTGACCGAATCAACCGTGTTTTCGACCTTGTGCAACAGCTTGTTGAGCTCTTTAATGGAATCATTGCTGTTACGGACTACATCCTGGATGCTGGGCGAGCCGGCAGCTTTGAGTTCGGCGTTGTTGGCCGGTTGCGGGCCGCTGGCGTGGGCCGAACTGAGATCCACGTAGCTGTCGCCCAGAACGCCGGCCTGGTTGATCGAGGCTGTCGAATCGGTATGCAGGCGGTTCTGGTATTCGCGGCCCACCCGCATTGTCACTTCGACCGGCGTGGGGTTGCGGTCCGAAACCACGCGGACATGGATCACGTTGCCGATGGTCACGCCTTCCAGCGTCACGGGCGCGCCATCCTTGAGGCCGGCCGCATTCTCAAAGTAGGAACGCAGCACCAGTTTGCGTGCAAACAGTCCACCGCTCGAGCTGGACATCAGAAGAATCAGTCCGATTAGTATGGTCGAGGCCATCAGGACCAATGCCCCTACTCTCAGTTGCGACCACTGAATCTCTTTGCGGCTTGGCACGGTATTCCCCTCGGGTAATCAATGAGGCGGTTAACGCATAGAGAATAGCAGAAAAGGCGGAATCATGGTCCGTCTTCAAGCACCACGCTGGCCATGGCCAGTTCCGCGGTGTGAGTGATAGAAAGTGCGGCGTGGCGAACGCCCAGGCGCGCGGCAAACTCCTCCGCGCGCCCGTGAAACTGGAGGGTGGGCCTTCCGCCGGGTCCGCGTGCGACCTCTATCTCCAGCCAGTTTACGCCATATCGGATGCCCGTTCCCAACGCCTTGGCTCCGGCTTCCTTGGCGGCAAACCGGGCTGCAAAGCTCTCCGCGGATTTGCGCTTGCGCAGGCAATACGCCTGCTCCGCCGCCGTGTACACGCGGTCCAAAAACCGATGCCCGTAGCGTTCCATGGACTTCTGGACACGCCCTATTTCCACCAGATCGATTCCGGAGCCGACAATCATGCTGTCTATGAAGCTACATCATTTCCCTCTTGCTGTGTTTAGGTTGTTATACGGCTAGCCTCGGGCGGCGTCGTGTCCTCCGGGAAATAGGCGCGCCTCCAATTACCAGCGCAGGCCATTCGAGCCTAGCCACAAGCAGAGGTGTCTCAAAGCCGGGCACGTTCAGTGCGACTCCGCAACAATGGTTATGCTGTGCATCCCGGACTCCGATAAGGCAGGTGTGAGACCAACTCTGCCGACTCGCGACGCAGTACAGATGATGGGCATTCCCTGGGCCATGCAGATGAAGGCCATCTCCATCGAAGAACCTTCGCGCCTGGTCCAGACCCTCACCGGCGCAATCCTCGGTTGTGGCGGCTGGGTTCTCAGCCGCGGAGCGAACGATGCCGGCACCGTGAATATGTTGTTTGAGTTCGAGCGGCAGGCCTGCGTCGATATTTACAGCGTGATGATTGCCGCCGGCCTGGAACTGAGCCAGAGCGGGCACATCCGCTTCACCGAACTCTGCCAATGCACCCGCAACCACCAGCAGGATTGCGGCGCCGATATTGCCAGCATCGACCTGGAAATCCAGACCTTTCCCGTCGAGTTGATGCACGGCGCAAACGCCGCGGGAATCGACTGACAGGCTGTTCGAATCAGTCCTTGCCGTCGATGAACTCGCTTTCAAAAAACAAATGGAATGAATCGCTGGGTGCGCTTTTTGTAATCGGCATAGGCTGCTCCAAAGCGTTTGAGGTTTTCTCCCTCCTCGGCAAGCGCCGTTCCCAGCAGACAACCACTCGTGCCCAGCGTTAGGACAATTGAAGCGAGCCCGGTCGGATTCTTAAAATACGCACACCCCGTCAGCGCCAGTAACGACGCATACAAGGGATGCCGAATCCAGCGATAGACCCCCAATGTGACCAGCGTCGTCGTGTTCTCGAAGGCCAGGTTGGTACTCTCAATTCGCCCTGGCGCCGGCTGGCCAATCACCCGCATCAGCCGGAAACCTTCAATTGCCAACCCGATGGACACTGCTCCAAGAAGATAGGAGGCCAGTTGCCGCCACGAAAGCGGGTCGCGCCACCACAATGGAGCGTTCCACAGAATCAGCCCCAGCAGCAGCTCGAACGCGAAGAAGCGATAGAATCCGTGGGTGTGCGCATCCTTCAGCGAACGCCACGACAGCGATACTATCGCGGCAGATGCGGCGAAGAAGAGAATTGTGCGCAGCATGGGGCCTGCCATCCTTTCTCCCGGAAACTAAACAGGCCAGTCGATCAGGAAGCGGCGTCTTCGGCCAGTTGTATCTATTTCGTGGCTTTAGTTAATAGATCGACAACCTTCTGGTATCGTTCAGCGGCCTTGGGGTCTTTCATGCTCTTCAGCAGCGCCGGGTCGTCCACTCCAGCTTTGCGCAGCGTTTCCTCCATTTGATCGGCCGGAATCTCGCTAAGCAAATTCGAGGTTCCCATTGCGGCAGCCAGGGGTTTCTGAGAAACAATTGGACCCGTCTGGCCTTCCATGTCTCCCGCATAGTTCGCATCCGCGCCGGCCTTGAGTAGAGCTTGGACAATCTCAACATTGCCGTTCCTGGCCGCGTAGTGCAGCGCGCTCCATCCGTTCGGCGAGGTGCGGCTGTTCGGGTCGGCTCCCTTCCCGATCAGCTTTATGGCTTCCGCGGTGTCGTCAGCCTTGACTGCCGCCATCAGCGAGGCCGAACTGGGCTTGCAGCCGGTAGCGAAGAAAAGAGATAGTGTGAGAACAACAAGTAACAGCGGCCTACATCTCATTGCAGCGTTTTTATCCTTTCAAGCGTTTACCGACCCTGTCGAGCATTTATCTCTTCCGGAGGAAAATGATATGGAATAATTCTTTGGATTCACCCGCATCGGATACAGAATCACATGTCTGATGTTATCAAGCGGCCGTTTGCCGGGTCAACCAGCTTCTACCAGCCCATAACGGCGCTGCCAGGCTTCTTTGAGCCGCGCCCAAACCCGCGCCCGCTCGGCCTCAGTCGCCTCGTTGCCAGGCCCCTTTGGACTGCCGGGAGCGTTGGCAAAGCGGGAAACCTCTATCTTGGCCAGCTCCAGCAACTGCCGGTCGCGCAGCAGGTTGGCCACGCGAAAATCCGGCAGCCCCGCCTGCCGGGTTCCGAAGAACTCGCCGGGGCCGCGCTGCGTCAGGTCCAGCTCTGCCAGCTCAAATCCGTCCTGGGTGCGGACCATGGCGTTCAGCCGCTCCTCGCCCAGCGGAGAAACACGCTCGCCGGTTATGAGAATGCAATAACTCTTCGCCGCCCCGCGCCCCACCCGCCCGCGCAACTGGTGCAACTGCGCCAGCCCAAACCGTTCCGCGTGCTCCACCACCATCACCGTTGCATTGGGAACATCGACGCCCACCTCGATCACCGTGGTGGCCACCAGCACGTCAATCTCGCCGCGATGGAAGCGGCGCATGATGATCTCCTTCTCGTCGGCGTCCAAACGCCCGTGCAACAGGCCCACGCGCAGACCGGCCAGCGGCCCCAGGCGCAGCTTTTCGTGCATCTCAACGGCGGATTTAAGCCCCGACTTTGCTCCCGGATTGGCTTCCTGCGCCGTCTTCGCAAACAGCTCCCCGGTCTTTCCTTTGCGGGTGGTCCGGCGAACGATCTTACCCGGCGCAGACGCCGCCTCAATCCCCGCCTCGGGATCGTCATGCGAGAAATCCAGCTCCGGCTGGTCCTCCCTGGTACCCTCGATGACCGGGTAAACAATGTACGCCTGGCGCCCCATCGCCACTTGCTTGCGTACAAAAGCCCACACCTCCTCGGCCATTTCGCCGGAGACGCGCCGAGTAACAATGGGCGTGCGCCCGGGCGGCATCTCATCCAGCACGCTCACGTCCAGATCGCCGTACAAACTCAGCGCCAGCGTCCGTGGAATCGGCGTGGCCGTCATCACCAGCACATCCGGCTCGGCCACCATCCCTCCATCCGGCCTGGGCTTTTTCATCAGCTTGAACCGCTGCATCACGCCGAAGCGGTGCTGTTCGTCCACCACCACCAGCCCCAGCCGGTCGAACTCCACCTTCTCCTCAATGAGCGCATGAGTCCCGATCACCAGTTGCGCCTCGCCGCGGTTGATCTCGCCGCGCGTCTGCCGCTTGCGGTCTTCAGAGAGCGAGCCGGTCAGCAGCGCGATCCGGTAGCGGCGGCTCGACCTCTCTAGCAGCTTGCGCATGGCCAGATAGTGCTGCGTGGCCAGTATCTCGGTGGGCGCCATTAACGCCGCCTGGTAGCCGTTCTCCATCGCCACCAGCATGGCCTGCAATGCCACGATAGTCTTGCCCGAGCCCACATCCCCTTGCAGCAGCCGCCGCATGGGGCTCGGCGCGCGCATGTCGGCTACAATCTCGCCCAGAGCCCGCTTCTGCGCCGCCGTGGGATGAAAGGGCAGCACCTCCCGTATCGCCTCGCGCACATTGTCGTTGGTCGCAAAGCTGATCCCGGCGCGCTCCCGCATCCGACGCCGCTTCAGCTCCAGCCCTAGCTCCAGAAAAAACAGCTCCTCGAAGATCAACCTCCGGTGAGCAGGCGTCGCCGAGGCTTGCAACTGAGCCATAGACGTGCCTTCCGACGGAAAATGCACCTCGCGCAGTGCAATCTCGCGCTCCGGCAAGCTGAGCCGCTCCAGCATCGCCCGGGGCAGGCACTCCGGTACAGCGCCACGCATCCCTTCCAGCAGATGAAAGATCGTCTTCCGCTGCCAGCGCGAGGTTAGCCGCGCCCCGCCCAGCGATTCGTACACCGGCGTGAGCCGCCCTACCTCCAGCAGCCGCGTCTCGGCGTCGTCCGACGCATCGGGCAGCAGCTCAAACTGCGGCTGAATCATCTTCAAATTCTGGCTGGAGCGTGACGGCTCGACCCGCCCATACAGCGCCACCGTTTGCCCGGCATGAAACTTGCCATCCAGATAGCTGCCGTGGAACCAGATGCACTTCAACGCCCGCCGCCCCTGTCCCACGGTTAACTCGAAGATGGGCATCTTGCGCGTCCACAGCAGCATCGCGCCGCGCACCTCAGCAATCACGCTGACCGTCTCGCCCGGCACAAGCTCGTCCAGGCTGCGTGGATGCTGCCGGTCCTCATAGCGAAAGGGAAGGTGGTAGAGCAGGTCCTCGGCGGTCTGGATCCCCTTGGCGGCAAGCATCTCCGCCACCTTGGGCCCCACGCCCTTCACATACATCACCGGAGTGTCGAGTTCCGCCACACTCCGGATGCTAAATGGCCTGCGTCCAGAGGGACAAACCCACCGGAAAGCAGGACAACGGAAATAATGTGCAAAATTCGCCGTTTCGCACACGAGGCGTAGCGACGGGAATTCTTATCAGAAAGCATTGATTCCAAACGGCTTAAAATTATCTGCACGAAATCTGTGCAAAAAATAAATTTTTAGGGGGGGTAGGGGGGTACCCAGTTTTCAGTTGTCAGTTATCAGTGGTCAGTAACGGCCCATGCCTTTGGTCATTGCTCATAGACCTATTGTGCGCCGGGGGAGAGTAATTATCTGCAAAACGCGGCGGTCGAGGGCGAATGAGTGAAATCAGGCGGAAGGAAGTTCGCGCTTGCCATGGAGATCGTCGAGCAGTTTGTCGAAGGCTTTTTTGTAGGCGTCGTGGTCCTTCCAGTTGCTGAAGCAGCTATCTAGCTCGACCTTTTGTTAGTCAAAGCACACTGGCACGGTATTGCAAGGGGTACACTTATTCAAAGGTGAAGAGCAAATGATCCAACCATTATCGCTTGACGTGATCGAGGGGGAGTTCTCAGAGGAATATAAGGCGTGGGTAATCCAAGGCAAGAACGGGAAGTTCCTTGTGATTCCAGATAATCGCTTCCCAGGGAGGAGGCCAATCCGTTTTTTTATGAGCCAGTCGGATGCCGACCGCGTCTTGAACGCCGTGCTTGACGCCAATCCCTCACTGGCAAAGCAGAGGCTCGTTTCCGTGCAAGTTCAGATGCTTGAATCCCTGCGTGGACTCGCAAAGGAAACAGACCCCGAGCGCGCTGACAGCTTTGTAGTTCACTCGCCGAATGAGGTATATGAATTTCTTGGGCAAGCGAAGCCGGAAACCATCCATTGAGACTACGAAATCTCGGGTGTGTTATACGTGTGTTGAGACCGCGTTTCCTGAGTATTTGCCGTTTTGAGCGTCGTTGATTTTCAGCAGGGTTCGTTCTTCCGACCTCGACACTCATTCCACGCCTCGACGCCTTCTTTCAGATTCGCATGATGTTCCGGATTTGCCATGCCAACAAAATGCCAGCGTCAGGCCAACTCGCAGGAACCCTATTGAGCAAAAAACCTAACAACAGGATGTCCGCTAGGCCGCCGTCGGCTCGTACACGCGCACCTCTGCGTCAATTGTTTTGGCAAAGGCGAGTTTGGCTTTGGTGAGGTCGTGCATCTGCTGCAAATTGAGCCAGAACTCCGGGCTGTTATTGAAGAAGCGGGCCAGGCGCAGAGCCGTGTCGGGAGTGATGGCGCGCTTGCCGCGAACGATTTCGCCAATTCGCGTGGACGGCACGCGAATGTTCATCGCTAGCCGATTCTGACTCAAGCCAAGTGGCTTTAGAAATTCTTCCTCCAACATCTCGCCGGGCGAAGTCGTCACGTACTGGTAATTCCATCCCTGAGCGGGACGGACCAGGGGCACCTTATTTCCCTTTCCGTTCGCGGTGGTAATCGACGATTTCAACGTCATACGCTCCATCCTCCTTCCATACAAAGCAAATGCGATATTGATTGTTAATGCGGATACTGTGTTGACCGCGCCGGGTTCCTCTCATCGGTTCCAACATATTTCCCGGAGGCTCGCGGAGATCATCGAGCCGGGTAGCCGCATCCATCCGGTTGAGTTTCCGTCGTGCTACGCGTTCAATGCCGCGCCATCGCCGGTTCGTCCCCACCTGTGCGAGTTCCGCAGTGTCGTGGTCCTTGAAACTCCGGATCATGGATAAATGATACGCTGCACCGCGTTCAACGTCAAGCAGCTAGGACCGCCTTGGAGGGCCATCGCGCACCACCAGCTGTAATTACGATCATGAAGAGTATTTCGGCCCGGATCTTCGCAAAATCTGCTGAGAACGCGCCCTCCGGCGACGTCCCCCTACGCCTTCGCCAAAAAATACGCCTCCAACGCCTGCGCTATAGCCGCGTGATCCATGTATGGCTTCTTGCCTTCGTAGCGGGCGGCCCAAAGAACCTGGTTTACAAGATCCCGCGGATAACACTGGCGCAGCTCCTGCTTCAATCCGCCGCGAATGAAGGCGATCAGGTCTTTGGGAACGGCGGCGTCATACTCCACCCCATTTTCCTCGGCCACGCGGCGGAATATCTCGCAGAACTGATCGTCGGAAACCGTGCCGATCAGGATTTTGGTTTGAATCCTGCGCAGGAAACAGGCATCCACCAACTCCGCCGGGTCCATGTTGGATGCAAAGACCACCAGCATCTCGAATGGGACCTCAATCTTTTTTCCTCCCGCCAGCGCCAGAAAATCAATGCGGCGATCCAGGGGTACGACCCAGCGGTTAAGCAATTCTTCAGGGCGAATCCTCTGCCGCCCGAAATCGTCAATGATCAGAACCCCGTTATTGGC
>Ga0187873_1000270_pt1 | contig 58137 bp, 60 predicted proteins | sample June2016WEW_16_1_2_FD_133012 | JGI IMG/M metagenome (GOLD analysis project Ga0187873, IMG submission 133012) | Peatland microbial communities from SPRUCE experiment site at the Marcell Experimental Forest, Minnesota, USA - June2016WEW_16_100 | ecosystem: Environmental > Terrestrial > Soil >...
AGATCGTCGTATTTTCCTGGTCCTTCTGGCATGGACGCAATATATCACGAATGCAGCTAAACACTGTACATAAAAAAGGGCCGCAAAATGAATTGCGGCCCGCAAAATCAAAAGGCAATGTCGTTAAAAGTGAATGTAGGCACCAAAGGTGATAGTGCGACCACCACCACTGGTTACGGACGGATCACCAAAGCCATCGCCACTGCCATAGTCTCCAGCATCTTCAATTTCCGCATCAATGCTGGAAAAATTTGGATGATTGAAAGCGTTGTTAAAAGTAGCGCGGAACTGTGCATCCCAGCTATCATGAAACTTAAAGTTTTTGCTGATAGTAGCATTAGCCGTGTTGGTCCAATAGTCGCGGCTAAGGTTACGGCCCGCATCGCCATAAGGTGTATTGTAGATTGTGTCTGCAGTTGGACCATTGGCAATGTAGCGAACCTGGTTCTTGGACACAGGAGTTACAGTACCTGACGATTCCAAATCATTAAAACTTAGCAAAGTATTGGAAGACGCTCCAGTAGTACCAAAATAGATGTCGGCATCACCCGCGTAAACGCCAACAGCCTTGGCCGAAGCCTTTTTGTTTCCAAGAAAAGGCCGAAGGCCACCGTCGTAGGTGCCAATAAAAGAAGTGTTAAATGACTTATCGACAACTTGAGCTGTAGCACCGCCATAATAAGTCGTCATGTAGTTAAAGTAATACTGATACGGAGTGTAAGGCTGTCCAGAAGCTATGAAATAAGTACCAGCAACTCCCCATCCACCAAGCGCTTTGCCAACTAAGCCATGCTGTTCCTTTTGGAAAGGAATCGATTCTGCGAAAGAAAATGTCCAATTAAACGGCGTATCCAAACCAGATAACCCGTGCTCAGTTCCCTTGTAATTAAGTGGATCTTGAGCAAAGGAAATCGTATTTCCACCACCTCCAGTGCTATAGATTTCACTGGTATTGTCAGTAGTTTTGCTCCAAGTAAAACCAGTGCGAAGCAACAGTTGATTAAACAAATGATCGGCACGAAGTTCCGTTTGCAAAGCGTGATAGGCTGAGTAACCAGTGTTGGTTCGGGTTCTTTTAGATGAATATGCGGTAGTGCGACCATTGCTTTGCAATGTTACATTATCATAGTTTGGAAACAACGCTTGAACACCAGCTAAATAAGGGCTGCCATTAATTGACTGGAAAAGGCGGTCACCGCTGTTTCCAACATAACGAGCCTCAACCACTGCCTCCTTGTTCAACTCACGCTGAATACCAAGCGACCAACTTTGAACACGATCTGAACGAAAGTTATTGGCAAGGTTTGTAGTGGAATAAGAACGAGGATCAGACACGCCAAGTTTCAAATAAGAAGCTAATGCGGAACGGACATTGGCTCCCGTTGGATTGGAAGGTAAAGTGCCTTGCGCTGAAGCTATAGTTTGCAAAAAAACTTGAGGCGAGGACGAAGCAATATTTAAGTAGATGTTATAGAACGGCGGATCATAAGCTAAACGATAACCACCTCGAATTACAGTTTGATGGCCATTGTGGCTAAGAAAATCGGGAGACCAAGCAAATCCTACGTTTGGTGCAAAATCAGTATAATCGCTAGACAACTTCGGGAAAACAGCATACTGCGCGTAAGCAGAATTCCATAGCGCGCTGGAGCTATTTTGCAGCTTTGTATCGTTGCTGTTAAAGAGGTTGGCTGGTTGTCCGAAAGAACTCCATGTAAGGCCGTAAGTAAAGGTCAGATTTTTTGTGATTTTCCAGTCATCACTAACGTACAAGAAGGTATCATACTCACGAAAATCCAGATTGGCATTGCCGTTAGCAATTGTAACCGAAGATGGAGTATTAGAAAGAAATGTAGAAAAGTTTGTAAAGCTGTAAGATCCATTAGCGTAAGGCAAAAAGGTATTAAGCGAACGTTGATAAGTCCAATTGATGCCTGCCTTTAAATGATGGCTATGTACATCATAGATAAGGTTATCTTGTATTTGCCATGTATTGATGATACGGTTTTGGGGTAAAGTTGTTGAGCCACCAAAACCAAGTCCCGAACTACCTGAAGTGCCAGCAACTCTGCTGATGGAGACGTAAGCAACAGCAGATTTTAAATTACCCGAGTCAGGAATCGTTCCGTTAGCGCCACCGCCAAACTCAACATTGTTGCGACCAAAAGCAACTGCCAACTCGTTAACAACGTTTTTGGAAAAGCTGCGAGTCCAGCCAGCCTTAATTGCTTGATTTTGGCTAGGAGTATCGTAAAACCAACCACCAGCACCATTACTAGCTTCGTTTGCAGCTTTTTGGCGCTGAAGGATAAAACGTCCTGTGATGGTGTCCTTGCCAGTCTGATAGTCAATTTTACCTATAACGTCGTGGTCTGAAGAATTTGTTGGAACCGAACGCTGGACAGTGGCAAATGGAACCGTAACGGCATTATTGTTAATTGTAACCGTTTTGTTTGCTGTAGAGTACGCGAACGGATTTCCAATTGTAATGGCCCACGGAGAGTATGTTTTAAGCGCGCTTATTGCATTTGCATCGACACCTGAAATTGATGCTAATTGTGTAAGGCCCGCCGCAGTCGGTGTATAAGTTGAACTGGTATAGGTTTCGCCAGTGTGGTAAAACTGCTCATCAAAACCAGCAAAAAAGAAAAGTTTATCTTTTTTGATTGGTCCCCCTACCGTAAAACCAGCAAATTGTTGATTTGCGCTAGGAACCTTGGTCAATCCAGAAAACTGTTTTTGTGTATTAGTTAGAGTGTTTAAGATTGAGCTGTTTTCTGAACCATACACACCACCATGAAATTTATTGGTTCCCGATTTAGTCAAGATATTGACTACTGCGCTAGAGTTGCGACCGTACTCAGGACCAAAGTTATTGGTAACAATTTGATATTCGGAAGCAAATTCCGAATTGCTTAAAAAAATAGCTGGCCCAGTAACACTATTGTCATTATTGTTTTGCCCATCAATTTGCTGATCGGTGCCACGGCCACGCAAACCATCAACTTGAAAAGTAGCGCCATTGTAATTGCCAAAGTTATTATCTCGTGAGTTATTGACGCCAGGAACGAGCAGCGCCAAATTATCTAACCCTTCATTCTCATTAATGCCAGAAATCAAAGAAAGTTGCTGCGAATCAAAGTTATTGGATATTTGCGCTTGAGTCGTTTCAATCAGTGGCGTATAGCTGTCGATTACTTGAACCGTCTGCGATGCAGAGGCAACGTTTAAAGCAATGCTGCCCAAACTAGCATCAACGCCTGTACTAACAGCAACGCTTGCAATTGTTTTTGAAGCAAAGTTTTGTTTTTTGATTTCAATCCGGTACTCGCCTGGAGGAATCAAATTAAAGCGAAAGTCGCCGACTTTATCTGAAACGGCTTCAAAAACATTGCCCGTCGATAGGGCGATTGCTTTGACATTTACATTAGAAATAGCAGCTCCAGCCGAATCAGTCACCGTACCAGAAATGGACCCCTTTGTCACCTGGGAAAATGCTGACGACGGGACCAAAACCAATACCAGCGAGACGAAGAGCAGGACTATCATCCGATTGATTTTCAAGTGCGTCTCCTTATTTTGCGCAGATACACGCCGTTAAAACATCAAGAAAATACAGCTTTCCTAATACCCTTAAAGTTGTGACATTCCATCATTCACAGCAACAACAATATTTTTTTGAAGGGAGAGGGAAAAATTATTAACAACAACAGTACAAGCGGATAAAACGTTTAAGAACAACGTTTGATTTGAAGATAACGAGGTTGTTTACAGCATTCACAATAAAAGCTCTTTCGCAGTAATTACTTATTTTACAAGCAATCATCGTGCCGTTTTGGCATTGGCAATAAAATAGCGATAAAGATTATATGAGTTTTTAAATAAACACGTTGCATTATCAATAATTTAATAGATAAAAATATTATTTCTTAAAAACCGTTTGTAGCACAAATTTAAATATGCCTTTACGGCCATTAATACAAAAATTCATACATAAATTTAAATATTTATATTTTTAGCAATATTGATAATTTTTTGCATACTAAATTTTAAAACTTTTGCAGTTATTTGTGTTAAATTAGCCAAATTGTGCGCAAATTGCAGTGCATCGGATAGATGCAACTAGGTAAGCACGTACTTTAATACAACATTGCAGCTAAACGCGGTGCCGAAAAGACTGCTTGAGATCAAACCCAGCCTTCAATATTTTTTCGCGGTTTGATACGGCCACAGGGGGCTCGTTATCGGGCACCGGCTTCATGGTGTTTCCCACGAAATAAGCTAGATCCTGGTACATCTGCTGCGGCGGAATAATCGCTGGGAAGCCAATCTTTGCAAGAATCGGACATTGACCGCAAATCGCGATTTTAGCCTTATCCCACTTACCATGCCAACTGATCGTGCGTATCACAAAAACCGGGGCTCCCACCAGTCGCGAAAGCTCGACAAGGAAGGGGTATTCCTTTCCAAACTCGATGCCAAAATCCCTACGATAAATAAATCGCCATTTTTTGTTTTTCTTTAAAAGCTCTTCCACCGGCTGCAAACAGTACGAATTCAAATCGACAGCATATTCATACAAACAGGAAATCAAGTACGCCTTCCCTGTAACGACAAGGTAGCGCAAACTCATATCATACGATTGGCCTAGGCGCATCGGATCTTCCAACGGAAAATTCGGCATTTCGACCACTTTATCTGTATATACGGAATTGAATTGCTTATCACGCGGCACCAAGCTGCCACGCTCATAAACGATGCGAGGATCTCCACCGCCATACTGGTCGGCAACGAAGTCGTAGTAATCTTTAAATGTCGATTTGATCTTCATCGCAGATCCCCCTTAACAAACTATAGCCTTTAACCCCTGGACTAAAGGCTATGTGTACAGATCTGAGGTGATACACGTCGTTTATTAAGGGGGAACACCATCGTATCATTTTTATCACCCTTTTTGAAATATTTATTGCGCGCATCGTGTTCTTTATGAGAATATTTTTCAATGGAATTTACCGTTTTGTCATCGGATCTCAAACTGCCCGATCTGCTTGATTCAAACGGCTTTTTGCGTTTGCTTCCGACCAGCGCCTACGATCAGATTCCACACGATAATTTGCGGCTATGGTGCCATCAATACGCTCGTTACGGATTGCCGACCATTGAATTGATCGAATGGCTGCGCACGCAAATTGCCGATCGCAAGGTGATCGAGATCGGTTCTGGCTGCGGCGATTTGGCGCATTACCTTGGTATTACGGCCACTGACAATTGCATGCAAAAATGGCGGGAAATAAAACGCCACTATCGGTTAGTTGGACAGCCCACCATCAAGTATCCCGATTTTGTCCAGAGTCTGGACGCGCTCGAGGCCATTGATCAATACAAGCCCGAAGTGGTTGTCGCTTCCTGGATCACGCAGTGGATCGATCCCGATCAGCCACCGCCGCCAGGTGGAGGAAACATTTGGGGCGTTAAAGAAGACGAAATTCTCAAGCGGAAATGCGTCTACATTTTTATCGGTAACCATGCCGTGCATGGCAGTAAAAAAATCATGTTGATTCCGCACAAAGAGTACAAACTGCCTTTTTTGCGCAGCCGCGCCAACCAACCCGAATTGGATCGCGTCTGGATCTGGAACGAGCGCTAGGCAATGGAAAAACGCAAACAACACGCGCGCTATTATTGGACAGAGACATCTGTTCAATATCTAATTTCTTGCACGCAAAAGCAAAAAAGCATTGAATCAATTGCTTGCCATCTTTGCTGTTCTAAACAAGCTATACAAAGAAAAAAATCGAAACTTGGCCTATGCTCCACAAAGACGGTTTGCAGATGGAGCCAAGACAAGATTGAGCGGCTACGCCATTTATATGCCAATACCGATAACAAGCTGCTTGCAAAACAATTTCAATGCTCGATCGGTAGCATTTGGAAAATTGCCCATCGGCTTAAACTTTACAAAAGCCAAGAGTTTCGTTCCTTTTCTGCCAAAGAAAGATTGATAAAAATCGGATCATCACATCTTTTTCCACCTGGGCACATCCCCTATAACAAAGGTAAACATCGTCCTACAGTCGGCCGCATGGCCGAAACTCAATTTAAAAAAGGCCAGCGTGCGCCCAATAGGCTACCCATCGGCTCTACTCGCTATTCAAAAGGTGGCTATTTGCTGCGCAAGGTTTGCGATACGGGCGATTATTCACACGATTGGGTCGGCGAGCACATATTGCTATGGGAAAAGCACCATGGGCCCCTTCCCGCAGACCATACCGTCTGTTTTAAAGATGGTGACAATAGCAACATTATCATTGATAATTTAGAATCAATCACGCACGCAGATTTAATGCAACGCAATTCGATTCACAATCTGCCACAGGAGCTGGTCAGCGTCATTACGCTAAACGGCATGCTAAAGCGCCGAGTGAGGGAACTCAATGAAAAACAATCTTAGTGATTTGTACGACTATCTTTTTAAAACACTGGAAACGCTTAAGGATACACAATCGGCGTCGCTGGAAACAGAAATCAAGCGCGCAACTGCTGTTCGCTTAACAGCAAACTCCATTATTGATGCGGCTAAACTTGAAATCGGCATTCGCAAACTTTCCAGAAACGTGCCGCAAAGCACTTTTTTCGATACTGCCCCTAAAGAACTGCCCAAAACCCCCGACGAGAAAAGGCGACTAGGGAATGGCGACAAACAATCGTAAGCGTTAACAGCCGGCGGTCTCAAAAAGCGCGGCATATTCCGCCGTGCCGGGCAGACAATTATATTTCTGCCTAAAGGCTTCCCGATCATCGTTCGCGCGCTGCAAAATCGCAATCCTTTCCGGCTCCGGCGCCCAACGCAAGGTCGACGAGCACTCGTGGTAAAAAGGAATATGCGAATTCCATAGCTGCATACCCAGCCGGTGCGCCCGCACATCATAATCGCAATCTTGAGCGTAAAACTTCATTTGCTCGTCAAATGGGCCTATTTTTTCCCACGCTTCGCGCCGGATCAAGAAAGCCGAAAAGTTTGGTCCTGGCGTCAACGATGCAGCTGCAAAAGCGCCATTAATCGGGTTCAAGCTTTCCATGTTTTGAACCGCCGCTCCCGTCACAAACGGCACATTGCACTTCAAAAGCGCCGCATAAAAAAAACTTGGCAAAATCGTGTCGTTGTTTACAACCAACACGTACTCGGCTTTATCCTTTTCAAACAAATATCGCAATCCAAAATTCCAGCCAACGCTAACGCCAACTTGCGGCGAAAACTGCACTCGCATCTTTGCGTTTTCTTTAAGCCACTCGTATGTGCCGTCGGTAGAATCGTTGTCGACAACCAGAATAGAAGTGTCGATGTCTTGCTTTTTAACCGACTCAATGCATTTCTGCGTAAGTTCCATGCAGTTGTGCGTTAGCAGAAGTACCGAGTTCATTGCGCCTCCAACATTTTGCGAAATCCATCAGTTGGGCAACCGCCGGAAAAATGGAAAAAGTTAGGGAAGGTTTCGCAAAGTCCATTCCACGGCCTACCCTCTTCCATTTGCAGCTCGCCGGCTTCAAGATTTGCCGATACGACATAAAACAACTTCGTGGTTTCGTCGAGCGGCACAAGTGGCGATCCTTCAGCTCGGCGTCGGTTAAACCACGCCTGGTCAAGGATGTTTTGATCTGCCGTTTGTTCCGCTTGAGCTGCCCACTCCAACAATGAATTTGAAGTGCCAGCGATCATACCGGGATTGGCGTATCGCCAGGGCGTAGTTCCTTGGATTTTGTCGCCAAGATCTCCCTCGGGATAACAGTTTCGCTCCGACGAAACCAAAATGCCCTCGGGCACCTTTGCCGCCACCTCTGATGCACTGCCAAAAAAGAGCACATCCCAAGCATCGGTAATTACGATTTTTCGGTACGCAGCAAACTGCCTTGCCATCTTACGCACATAAGCAATGCGCCGCGCCATGGTAATACTGTTTGCTCCGGCCGGCAATGGGTCAAGCGATTCAAGAAAAAAAGGAATGTCGGCGGCGGCAAGCTGACGTTCATATTCATCTAGCATTCCTCGTCGCTCCGTGCAGCCGGCAATTACGATCAATTCGGGCATGGTTCGTCCTCCTTGCAAAAGCTTATTTTGGGTAAAATAGCGATGGGGCGAAACTCAGGAAAAGCCGCATACGGATATTTTTTGGCCAGATCCTCGATAAAGATTCCGTCCGAGCCATAAGCGTCGGTTTGCGGCCACTGCGCAATTTCCCTTCGCACTACAACGTTTAACGTATCTACATGGCATGACTGCGGCGGATTAGTATAAAAGCGCTGGCCTAAACGAAGAATGGGAAAAAGCGCCCAGTAAGGCACATCCTTAATAGTGGCGTAAATATCTTCAAGAATGCGCTCATCGGCAAGATAATTATCGTCATCAAGGTAAATAACCCATTCGCCGCTTGCCGTTTCCCAGGCATTGTGCCGACAAGTATTTCCACCGTCTTTGTGCGGTCGATCACATAGAAGAATCAATCGCTGCGGGTGTCGAATCGTGTGAAGCAACGAAAGATTGAGCGTATCCTGATCGACGATTACAATGTGCTTCCATGAAGCGAATGTTTGCGCATTGACCGATGCGCAAGTATTTACCAAGCTCGCACGCTGTAACGTCGGCGTGATAATCGTAAAAATCGGATGGGTCTTCACACTATTTTCCACGGGTTTCAACCCCTTGCTGTTTTTAAAATCAAAGGTGGCAAAGCCATTCCCATGCTGTGGTCGTATAGTAAAGCCGATTGTGCCGTCGGATAAGCTAGACCTAAAGCTGTTCGTACATCTCCTTCAACCTGATCACGGAGATTTACTAGCCGCTCAGGTGTCAAATGATCGGTCCAAACATACGACTGATAATCGCCTGGTTTGCCTTTGTAATACATCGCATTGTGCGCAAAATCAACGTCCAAGCTGTAAAGATTGTCTCCATTTACGGTATAGCAGTACACATCTTTCCCAACCGGTTTTGCCGAATCGTAATACGGGCACCCAGGATAGGTGGTAATAATTGTGCAGTCAAAGTCATCCGGCTTTTCGCTTATCAGCCAATCGCGCGTAGCCAAAATCGTGTCTTCGCTTTCTCCGGGATGGCCAAAACTCATCAAAGCCTTTACCTTAAGGCCATGCTGGTGGGCAATGTGCAACATACGAGTGTTATTAGCCACAGTAGATTTTTTGTTCATGTTGCGCAGCATCTGTGGATGTGCCGATTCAAAGCCACACAATAACCAGCGAAAGCCGGCCGCGTGCATAGATTCGGCTTGCTCTTCGGTAAACAAATCAGACCTAACAAAGCCGCGGAGTCGCCAGTCAATGCCAGTTGCCTTTATGCTTCGCATTAGTTCAACAAGTTTGGGATTGACGTTCAATTCATCGTCGTAAAAGTTGATGGCATTAATTCCGTAGGTCTCGTGCAGATGCAGCATTTCAGCAATAACATTTTCGGTAGAGCGGCACCTCATTCTGCGAAATGAAGGGCTGAAACGCCCGCCGCAATAGCCGCATGCAAAAACGCAGCCCAACTGCGAAACAAGTGACAAAGCACGCTCGCCATCCACGGTGTAATGGTAGCTGTCTACGTCAACCAAATGCCGCGCTGGCCATGGAGAATTACTGAAATCCAACGAGTTTTGCCACAGTTCAGACTTGGGGTTGTCAGCGTCGATTAAACCAATTTTTTCGATGGCACGAAAAATCGCGCGTTCCCCGTCCCCAGCAATCACGGTATCAAAAGAAGACAGCAGCTCGGCCAGCGCGCGGCAAGCTCGTCCTGGAGGCACTTCCTTGCGAGCAGCGGCATTCACCAGCGTTGCGTGCGGGCCGCCAAGCAAGACTTTTGCCTTGGGCTTTAAAAAGGCAGCAATTCGCGAGGTTGACGGCATTTGGGGTGTAGTGGCGGTAAGAGCGTAGCAGACAGGCGAATGAGTTGTTGCATAATCTGCAACAACATCCATATAGTTTTCCACGCCGCTTAGGTCGAGATGGTCGACGGCGACGCCGGCCGCTTCAAGCGAAGCCGCCACCTTCAAAATCCCCAACGACATAAATACACGCGCATCAAGCAAAAATTCGCTGGGAGGCGTGATGAGCGTAATCATGCCGCAAACGCCTCCCTAAAATAGCTTTCCCATTGCGGCCAAAGATTTTTCCAATCGTATTGCGGATCAAGTACAACGCGTTTGCCGATCCAACGCTTTGCGCATGTTGCCCAATCAGCCACTTGAAAAACAGGTCGCTTACAGGCATAGAGCCCTTCGTACCGATAGGCAATAGGCTCTACGCGCATTTCATCCTGGACAAGTTCAGCGCCGCCGGCATACGAACCGGTTACTACTGGTGTTCCGCATGCCTGAGCCTCAGCAAGCGGAAATCCCCAGCCTTCCGCACCAACACCAAGCGTTAGGTCGCAAGCCGAGTACGCTTGCGCCATTTCATCATCGGACAAAACGCCAAGCGAAATCACCGTTTTATCAAGCAATCCGTAGTCAACCAAAAGTGCAGGAATCGACCAGTATCTTTCCAGTTGGTCGGTATGAATCCAGAGCCGGATTCTATGGGTTTGGGATAAGATTGCCGCAGTTTCAATGCCCAGCGCCCAATCCTTTCTGGATTGGTTTGTAGCAACGATAGAAATCAAAACTTCGTCCGGCATCACCGAACCAAGTTGCGGTCCCTTGCGTAGCGTCTGCGCCCGAGTGATTGATCCGAACTTATAGCGGCAAACTGCTCGATCACGCTCGTAAAAAATTTCGGTATCAATTCCGTGCGGCCGCCAGTCCAGATTCTGGACTTTTGCGGCTTTCACGCCGATTGTTTCTTCAACGATGTCCTTAGCCCATTTTCCATAAGCCAAAATACGGTCGTAGCCAAGCAAGGTTTGCTGAAGCGGAAAAGTCAGCATGTCGTGTGGCCCAGCCGCATCAATCGGAAAATATCCCCACCGCCTAAAAGGTGCATGCTCAAGCCAATTACGTAAGATCGGATAGCTAATAAGCATTTCACAACGAGCGGGCTGCGCAAACCACATAAGTCGTGACGCATCCCAAATCGTCATGCAAACGCCCTTCTGATCGCCAGCAAAATCCTCCCATACCTCTGGAAGTGCTGGAATAATCCATTCAGACATGCCTTCAATCACGTATTGCTGAAAGCCAAATTTTCGCGAGCCGGGACCGCCATATCCAAGAACCGCAACGCGACAAACATCTTGTAGGTTTTTGTGAATGCGAACAGCTAAATCGCGCGTAATCCGCCCTAACCCGGTTGTTGAGGAAGGCGCATCGCTGATTATTAAAAGCGGGATAGGATGTGTTAGGGCTTGCATCCCCAGTAGTATGGCGTAATATGTTCCAAAAAGGGTGACAATAATGGAACAGAGCGAAAAAAATCCTGCGGAAATCGTTATTCAGCCGACAAAAGCTGCGGTTAAAAGGATACAACACATCTCAAACCAGCAGCGACATGACTTAGCCAGCAAAGCGGCAAAGCAAAGATGGGCGGGTAAGAACAAGAAAGTCGCAAAAGGTTCATTGAGGGTATTTAGCACAGCTTTAAACGCTGCCGAAAAACGTCTGGCAAAAGCAATTGAAGAAAGGGCAAAAGCCGCTAATCTTTGGGCTGTACTTAGCGCTGAAATTCCTTCACTACAGCAAACGATTGCCGCACTCAAAAACCAGCAAAATCCTAACGTAGCGACAAGCACTAATCAAGCGGATCTTGCCACCATGATTTCCGGTCGATCTGCATCCGCTTCGTCGCCTGCTCAGCCCAATCCAATTGCCACGTCTACTCGGCCTTTACAAGCATCGCGTGCTCGCGGGGCGGCCGTTGATGTAAACTTGGAAGGCGTTGATGACGAAAACAAATTTCTTGACGGAAGTGACGTTGCTGCGGGAGAATGGCACTGATTGAAATGTTGCAAGTAAGCTAAAGTGCATCGAGCAGATGCAACCGTATCTGGATCAGGATGAAGCTGTCAAGTTTGGTCACAACAAAGCTAAAGTGCATCGAACAGATGCAACTATGAAGCATCGCTGGTATTTGCCCTTGATATAGGCGCAACAAGGCTAAAGTGCATCGAGCAGATGCAACGCCATCCTTTTGTTCGGACTGTCGGTTGCTCCCGGTCTCAACAAAGCTAAAGTGCATCGTGCAGATGCAACTCTGGAGGTAGAAATATTTTTTATTTTTGAGTCGAGATGCTGCGGCAAATTTAAAGTGCATCGGACAGATGCAACGCCACGGAATGGCAAAAAATCCGCAGCAGACGCTGTAGCAACAGGCTTTTAGTGCATCGGACAGATGCAACTGCCAACGTTTGTCAGAGCGCAGCAACCGATTTCATAGCAACGGGTTTTAAGTGCATCGAGCAGATGCAACGATCAGGAACGCAAACTTCCACGTCGTCGTTTGCGTCGCAACAAAACTAAAGTGCATCGAGCAGATGCAACCAGAAAGCGTTTAGGCGTGAATATGCCAGGCAGCGGTCGCAACAAAGCTAAAGTGCATCGTGCAGATGCAACCTTTGCAGCGTAATTCAGAAACGAATGCAGGTGGGTCGCAACAAAGCTAAAGTGCATCGTGCAGATGCAACAGATGTTAAGTGGAGAATGGGATATAAAAAATGCGGTCGCAACAAAACTAAAGTGCATCGGACAGATGCAACCCAACAGGTGATTATGCAAATTGTGTGGACTAATGTAGCAACGCTTTTTGAGTGCATCGAACAGATGCAACCAGACAAACCTGTTAATGCTTTTAACATTTTTTCGTAACAATGAGCTAGCAGTGCATCGCACAGATGCGACAAGAGTTTTCAAGAAGAAATCATTTTAAATATTCCATTTCTCGGCTCGCTGCCGGCGTGGCACTCATTACGAAATTGGCAAGGTTTAGGCCAATCGCAACCGGTCATTTGTTCATCCGGCAACGTCTTTAACGCTTCTATTGCTTTTAGCTTTCGCTTCATCAGATCCAGCATATGCTGGCGAGCGCTTTTTTCCGGCACGCCGATTTTGACAGAAAAGCAAAGGTCGGCAAGAACACCATCCGCAAGCATTTCCTCCAGCCAAGCCGTCGTCTCAATCTCATCATGATCTTCGCGCCAGACTGATTCCCATGAATCTTTAAATGGTTCATGTTGCGCATTCTTTTTACGAAATCGCAGTTTTTTGTTTCGCGGATGAAGTAATCCGTGCGTCCAAAAACTATGATATTTTCCGCTGCGATGTGGACCTAAAACTATAACGGCAATTTGCATTGGCAACGAATAATTGCAAACGGCACCTAACGTAGCCCATGATCGACAAACAGAATAATGCCGTTCATCGCTCCATGACGTTACACATACTACTCGACGTAAATATGCACCATCCGGCGATAGAAAACACGACGGTTTCCAGCACGAAAGCGTTTCAGGAATTAACCACGGCGGTTCCGATGGTTTCCGAACGGCCGTTGCAATAATGTCGCATAACGATGCCGCATGAATCACTTCGGAATGTAAATCATATTCGTGGCTATCTATTCCAGGATCGACGCCTAATCCATAAACCGTCTCGCCAGCAACATTACCGTAGTCTTTGCGATTTTTTTCAATTACTGCTGCACGAATTCCAGCATCAAGCATTTCCAAAGCGGCTAATTTCCGCTTTTCCCATCGCTTCATCCAAAAACATTGACGCGGGCAATGTTCAAATGTAGACAGTATTTCTGCGGTTCCAACCATATGTAATGCCCTACGGCATCACTTCTGACCCTTCAGATTCCGTTTCATCTGGCGATTCAGGTTGCGTTTCTTTAGTAGGTTCTGTTGGCGCTGGTTGCTGCGCTGGTGCTTGAGCTGGCGTAGATTGAAGCTGCTGTGCTTGCTTTCGTAATTGCTGCAAAGATTGAGGTTGTCCAGCGCCAGAAGCCAAAAATCCGGCAACAGAAGGAGAAACAGTAATTGGTCTTCCCTCTTTGGCTGACGCTTGAATAACATTTCTGGTGACATCTGCTATTTTTAGCCGTTCTGCATTTGGCAATTGTCGTAATCCAGCAACTTCTTCCGGCGTCGCGCGAGATACCCATTCAACAAAACGAGGATTCCGTAAAAGAGTTTGAAATGCCAATTTACTACCAACATATCCCCATGCGCCAGTTCTAAAAGCTACTTCTCCTGCGCCATGAAACAACGGTCGAAACGCTTCCATTAAAGACGAGCCAAGAATTGCATAATCATATCCCGTCAACCCTACCCGTTTTGCTTTACTTTCAAGCATTTTTACGCGTTCAGCTTGGACATCTAGCGTCGGGCGAGGCGCTGCAGCAACTGGCCGTTCACCACCCGGCAACGGTAACGGTTGCGTAGTCGGCCGTTCCGGATATTGTTGAAGCCCTTCACGCAAAGGCTCCTTTGACATACCTTTTAGCGCCGTACGCTTAGTATCAAGTTCAGAAGACAGCCGACTAATTTCTGGATCATAAGCCGACAGCTTTTCCCGCCGATTTGCAATCCCTTGTTCCTTAGCCAATTCAGGGGATGTTTCTCGCAACGATTGCGTTTGTACTGTTCTTGGATCGGTCGGAGAATCATGGAATGCTTCCATCATTTGCGTATGCGAAGCACGTGCGCGCGTTAATTGCTTAGTCATTTTTTTACGCACCGCAATTGCATCCATGGACTGATCTATTCCGTTCAAAATCATTTTCAACGAGTTGTATGTGCCAGCTTCCAGACGGCCACCGCTATACATCCGGTTAAGAGTGTACGTACGAAGCCGTTGTAAACGCGCAAAACTAGTATTGCCCGCATTGTCTCCCACTGGCGGCAGTTCGCCGTATTGCATTTCATAAAACTGACTGTAGTTTCTGTCGTTAATAGGTACTTCTTTGTTGTTGGCAATGACTTGGCGCGCCTCGCCGTTTACGATCGGCCGTCCAACGTTATCAAATTTCACCCCTCCTTCGTGCAAAATGCTGCGTACAATCGGAAGTGTTACTGGGTCGGCATAAGCAGAAGCGCTTTTCGCAATTGTCTTTAATGGCGCAACAGGCGTTTCTTCCTGATCTAACGCCTTATGCACTTGATCCCAATTTGCATCGTTTTCTTTTTCTGCTTTAGTTTGAGCAGCTTCGTGGCGCTTAGCTAATTCTTGAGACGACTTCTTTACATCATTTTCAAGACGAATACGATCTTGATGCTCTTTTAGAACTTTTAGATTCTTCTCCCGAATTGCTGCACGTTCCTGCGCAGAAGTTCCTGCTTCTTCTCGGGCTTTTCCTAAAGCAGTCGTTCGTGCTTTTCCTGCTTTTTCAATTTCACCTTTTGCCGCTTCTTTTACTGCACCTTTTCCAATTCCGGCAATCGTCTGCGCACTTCTACGAAACTTTTCGCTAGCAGCTTCACGAAGATTAGGTAGACTGCTAAGGCGTTTACTGGCACCATGCGTAGCGGCACCAACAATTGCCATGCCAGCCAACGTTCCTATAGCATTTTGCACAGCCATTCTAGGATCGGTCTTCACATCTTCCTTAAATTGATCTCGCAAACCCACAAGCGTGTTACCTGGATCGACCATATCGAGCAGATTGTACACGTCATTAACATTTCCGCTAGAAGAACTAGCCTTAAAAAATGTTGACGCGAGATCTTTTAAATAACCAGGCGTACCGTATAAAACACGACCCGCTGCCCGATCCACATTGCTAATGCCAGGCGTTTTCATGTTTTTTATGGTCTCGCCCGGTACTGGCTGTAATCCCTGCTGAACACGTGCTTTAGCCTTTTCCAACCACGATGGTCCTTCGCCCTGGTGCGCAAAATCCTTTTCGTACTTCGACGCCTCATCAGGATGCAAATGATAACCTGCACTTTGCGCATCTTGAACACGGCTAAAAGGAACCATCTTTACGTCTTCAGTTCGCGTAAATCCGGCATTTGAAGCCGGAAGCATTCGATAGAGTCCTTCACCCTTTGGATTTGCCGTAAAATCAGGCATAGCAGAAGGAGCATTTTTTACAAACCAGTCCCCGCCTTTGGCATTTGTCTTTGGCGCATTTGCAGTGAACCAATCTTGAGCCATTACTTCACCACCGCGGCGCCTAAACTTTTGTAATGGTCGACTTGATCCATAGGTACTTGCTTAATCATTCCATTAGGCGCTCTCATTTTTACCATACCGCCGCCAGCAACATCACCACCCCGGCCGTATTCAGCATTGAGCCGATCAAGATGCTGTTTTAAAATATCCACTTTTTCATGCGCCAATTGAACCATTTGCCGCATTTGCTCAGGAGCTAATGTCACACCGGACAATAAACCCCGACTATCAAACCGAGCTTTAGCCCGTTCCAACCACGGAGCCGACTGTACGGCTTCGTTCCATACTGCTTGGTTAATACGCGCGCCCTTTTGGCCACCGAGCGTCATACCAATGTGATTAGCAACCAACGAAAGCATGGCTTGCTGATCGTTGTGTAAAGCGTTCGTTAAGTTGCGATCCATCGTTTTCATCCTATCGATGGAAGATTCATAATCCTTTTTCGTATCCGAATATTCTTTTGGCGTTTTAAATCCGATTACACGGCCGACCTTAGGTGCATTAGGTGCCGCGGCAGTATTCGCAGGAACCGTACCTGCTCTAGGAGCTTGCGCTGTTGCACGCGGAACACGGCTACGCGCTTCCCCTGGCGTTTTTGGCACGGTAGATACTGCCGGTGGAGCCGCTGCGGCGGATTGCGCCGCAGACGACGTGCCAGCAGAAGTTGATGGCCCTGCAGCGCCCGGTCTTCCAGCACCCACAGGAACCGACATACGTGTTTCTGGAACTTGAATGACTTGTCCAGTTTCTGGATCATAGTAATGATAGAAACCAGTTGTAATTCTTCCCGTTAACGATGCCGGCGGCACCAAGCTGTAATTTCGAGATCCTGGAATTTCCTGGTGCGTCTTTGCATCCAAGTTTACAGAGTATATTTTTCCGCTTTTGTCGCGCGCCCACGCTGTTTTTGGTTGCAGTTCCTTTGGCGCAATCTTAGCGCCTTGCAACACGTCATTAGGTATTTGTTCGCCGGTCAGATACTGCCATTTTCCGCTTTTGATATCTTGTTGAGCTGTAAGCGTTGTACCATTTGGCAATGTCAAAGTTTGCGTTTTAAAACTTTCACCAGTCGGCTTAGGCTCTGTTATTTTTCCAGTAAGCGCGAATTCTTTTTTTTGCTCATCAGAGGGTTGAGCTCCAGATCCCATTACTTCCTGGTAATTAGCCAAATATTTTTCCCACGGAGTTTGCGGTGCAACGTATGTCGGTGCCGCCGTTGCTTTCCTTTGCGCCTCCGCTTGCGCTCTTAGCTGCGCCGGAGTCTGTGGCCCCCGAATCATGTATGCCGCACCTGTGGGAACTTTTTCACCACCAATATCCATTGTCGGTTGACCAATGACCGGAGGAGCAACCGCAGGCTGCTTGCCGCCACCTTTTGTCAAATGCAGCAAGTGGCCAAATTTATGCAGCGCGCCAGGCTGTTGCGCAAAAAGTCCGTTCCGGCTCTCGATCGCTTGTTGCAAGGCATACTGGGTTTTTAAATATTCAGGGGTTCCAGGCTTAACCGTCGAAAGCTTTGTCTGCAAATTACCAATGTCTTGCTGTAGATCGCTAAAATGAGTCTGAAACTCTTCGTCAGACAGCTGCTGCTTCCGCGCAGTTCGCTGCTGCGCAAGTTGCGAACCTAGATTCCAACCACTTTGCCATGCTTCGCCGCTTGCCATACATTACTCCCTACTGATTATCACCGCCAGAAAAATAACTTTGCAGCCCGCTCATAGCGCCTTTGCGTGCACCAGTTTTAGAAAGCGCACCACCGGCCGCTCCCAATCCAAAAGACTCGGCCGCTCCAACTCCGCCAGAAACAGCGCGCCCCAAAATGCTGTTTGACCAATTTTGCGTTTGCTCCTGCGACAATGTCGCTTGCTGGCCATACGCTTGCATTCCCTGGCTCAATAGGCTACTGCCAGAGCTTGCCAATCCGCTGGCCGAGGTACCCAGAAGCGAAGAGATCATACTGTTGACGGAAGCCCGCGACTTGTCGTCTGCGGACTGCATGGCAGCGTTGCTGCCTCCTCCGCGGTTTCCGAACTGCGCCGTTTGCAATTTGGACTGCTGGCCCTGCCCTTTGATATTGCTGATCTCCGGTCCCAGCACCTTTCCAATTTTGGATTGATTTCCACTGAGGATAGAAGACATAAAGTTCGAAGACTGCGACAGGTTGCTCTCGCCCAGATTGGTGGCAAATTTGCCAATCTGACCAAACTGGTTTATGTCGCCTGACAAGGTCGAATTTGAACCGCCAAAAAGAGAATTCCAGAACCCCATAATACACCTACTTGTAGTAAAATAAAGATGCCAAAGATATAGATCTTAGTTGGTTACAAGCATTGTTGAGAAGTAACTACGGCACCTTCAGCTAATTCGTTGTATCCCGTTATTAACGGGATGAAGATATGCTGCCGAAAAGACTGCAAATTTGCAGGCATTCCACAGCCCATCAAAAACTTTGACAAAAATCCAAAAATTAAGTCCGGAAGATGTGGGCATTGCCGATCATGTGCTAATGCGTACAAGGCAAAATGGGAGAAAAAATGGCGAAAAGAGCATCTTGAAGAGGCACGAGCCAGAGATCGGGCATATTTGCGTAGCGAACAACATCGTGCTTGGTATTTGCGCCGCCGCGACGAATTAAACGCACTAGCTAAAGAATGGAGAAAGGCCCACCCAAAGCACGTAAAAGACTTATCTATTAAGAAAAGGTTTCGACAATACGGAGTAACTCCAGAGTGGTACGAAGAGACTTTACGCTTACAGGGGGGTAAATGCGCTATCTGCGGCTCGTTTGATCCAAAAAGTAATGGAAAGACCTTCCACGTTGACCACGACCATTCTTGCTGCGGTAATTCGTGCCACGCTTGTGATAAATGCAGACGCGGTTTGCTTTGCGCCGTATGTAATACGAGGCTTGGAATTTTGGAAGACACGGATTGGATCAAGCAAGCAACTGCGTATCTAGCTCGATATAAATAACTTGCAAAAAGGCTTGACCAAAATCCCATATTCCCCCCAAGCAAAAACAAAAATGGCCCAGAGGCCACTTCGGACTCTGAGCCATTGCTTGTTCCCAAAAGGGGGGCATGCTGCTCGACAACTTCTTTCCCGTACAGTTTACCGCTATTACGCAAATAAGACTATCGACAAATCAACGTCAATTCCAAGTTTTTTATATTATTAAATCAAGGAAAAACAACAACTTCGAGCGTAATTGTATCCCAAGAAACGCCAATATTTGGACAAGTAACTTCCGCTGAAACTGTATTTGTTGCGCTTACACCGCATAAAATATTTTCCAGACTGGCAGCCGGAGTTCCTGAAACAGGCCCTCCCAACGGGCTCGCAACAGCACACATTCCCACTGTCGCTCCAGTAACCGTAGTCGAGCCATAAAATGTACCGCTTGATGCACCTCCGGCGTTAATCGTGATTGTTCCCTTTAGATAACCGGTTCCGCCACCTCCGCTTGCTGTAATTGTTTGATCCGGCCAGCTCCCCGTGATGGTGATGTTTGTACCGGCTACCAAGCTGGGACTTGCTGTACCCGTTCCACCATTTGCCACAGACACCGGCGTCGAAAGCGACAGCGTCACATTTCCGCTTGTACCGCCGCCAGTCAGCCCGGTTCCAGCCGTTACACCAGTAATTGTTCCGCTTCCGCCCCCCGTCGAATTGACGGTAACAGCTCCCACACCACTGGTGGGCGATATTGTCACATTGGTTCCCGCAACAATCTGCGTAACCACGTTTCCAATATTTGGAACCAGCTCCGCCCAAAAATTTGTGCCATCGTAGACCACCACCGCCACACAGCCTTGTGGAACTGGCATCGAAGCTGCAGCCAAATTATTATCGTAAGAAATCGTTCCGGTAATAGGCGTCAATGTCGCCGTACCGGCGCCATAATTCAAGATGCTTGTAAACCAAGGTACGGTAATTGCTGGGGAAGACGAGCCCACGCTTAACGTCACCGCAATCGCCGAGGCATTATCAAGAATAATGTATTTTCCGTAATCCGATTGCACCGTGGTGTAGGCTGTCACTCCAGATTGATCGTTCACGTAACCAATCGTTGTTGTAGAAGTATTAGTAACAACCGTCTCTGAACCCGAAGACGTGCTCGCCGTTGATGTTGTTGTCGCCGTTGTTGTCGTTGTTGTTGTCGAAGTTAATTGCGATTTTAACGAAGCAACCGCTTGATTTAGGTCAAGAATTCCCTGAAAAGCATTGCGATGCGCTGTTTTCGCCCCTTCGCTTTCGTTGGCAATTTCCGATTCAAAAGGATAACGAAACGATTCCAGATTAATTGCCATTGTGTTTGGCCTTCCATATCGTGCAATTTGGGCATAAACCGTTGGGAGGTGGTGTAACCTGTATCGCTCCACAACGTTTGCATCGCCGATCAGTTATCGTAATTTTTCCCATTATCCTCCACCTCCATTTTCAGCAAAGGGCTGCACCTCTCTGTACGCCCCTGTCGATCCCCAATCTTTTACTTGCACCACAAAGTCTTCCAAATTAAGTTGAAACTGCACTGTTGAAGTAAACTGAAACCACAACAACTTCCACTTGCTCGCGCCGCAAACAAGTTTTAATTTCGTCAGCGCACCGCTTGACGAGGGAATCGTAATAGCTGGTGGCCCATAACTGCCGTTATCCGCATCCGCCGCATAGCCGGTCAGCGTAATCGTAGACGTGGAAGAATATTCCACAATCAATACCGGCCCCAGCGTCTGCCATCCCTTTCCCCCGATCGCGGGAGTCTGCACAATGGCGGTTCCTGTTTCCGTGCCGCCGCTGGCTAGCTGACGAATGCTGCCATCGTTGCAACCTACCAGCACCCCTTGCTGGCTCAAACCTTCGTTGGTTGCGTGGATTGTGGCTGGCCATTCGTACACATCCCACACCCAGCCCATCGCCTGAATATCAAAAACCAGTGTCCGCGGCACATTGGTCGTGTCAACATAGTCGTAGTAAAGATATCCGTTTACAATCGAAAATTTTTGTAATTGCGATTGTGTGTCATCGGGCGGATAGATCGTTACACCTTCTCGCGTCACCGGCTGAGGAACGCTTGTTCCACCATCCTCGTTTTCATGCGGAAAAATTGGATACAAACTATCGTCGGTAATCGACTTTGACGCGCCGCCTCCAGGTGAAAAGTGAATTCCGTCGTCCACGCGAAAGAAAATAAGTCCGCCGCCCTCGATCGCTACACAGCGCGGCATAAACAGCCCGCGGTTAATGCTCGTGGCTTGCAAGGTCCAGGTTGATCCCGTGGTTCCCGTTACAGTGGCAAGAGCATTAAAAAAGTTAGGCATAATAACCCATGCCCGTCGGATCGAAAACAGCACACCCCGCCCCCCAGACATGGCGCCGTTAACCAGAGGCTCGCCAGGATCGGTTACGTCCATTTGGTTAGTATCCGGCGCCGCATCAAGATTCGATCCTGAGCACCAATAAAGTGTTCCCGGTCGCAGCGTATCACCTACACCAAATGTGTAGTTAATATTATCCGTGGGGCCAAATAGATACGGCAACGGCTGAGCGGCAAGAATGGGTTCGGAAATTTCATAAGCCAGATCTGTTCCATCAGGAACACCAGGAATCGTAATTTCGTTGACAAAACCGTCAGGAACAACAATGCCCTTATCCGTAAAGATTACCGTTCCGCTGACCGTCGTACCTCCCGTAGTGCTAAAGGTCGGGGTTGTGCTGCCTGAAATTCCCGCCGTTGTAACAAGCTGGTAATGGCCATTGGTATCTTCAATGACCCAGTCCAATGCATATGCGGTTAAAGCAGCAAAATTACTGGCTGAGGGGCGCGAAATGAAGGTATAGGCCAAGGAAGTCGGGGAACCTATTTTAATGATTGTTCCCGCTAGCCATCGCGTATTAAATCCAGTAGCTGTACCTCCAATCGCCCCCCCGCTGACCCAAGTAATTACGTTACTTGAAACTGTACAAATTCCTTTTTGCGGCAAATCAATCGAAGGAAAGGGTTCGTAATTGGTGTAAACAAGTATATTTGTGCCAAGTTCAGTATCCGTCAGCGAATCAGAAACTGGAGTATTAGTTCCCCCTCCGCCAAGGTCATCATTTGGCCCCGTGCAAACGTACGTAAAATCTGTAATAGCGGAATCGACACGGTAATAATCAACCTTGTCTACTTGAGGATCGTTCGACCAATTTGACGTAATGGTGTTTGCTTTGACAGGAACAGATTCCGCCGTCGACTCAGGCGAAGGATTAGAAGTCGCTCCCGTTGCGCTGGAGCGATACGTGTAGCGATACTGCACCTCTTCTCTAACCGTGTCGCTCAAGGGAAGAACAATCGTTGGCGTGGTCACGCCAGAGATTGTTGATGAGGCAGTGGGAGAAACCATCAAAAGAAGAATACGGCCGGAGTGGTACCAAAAGTCATAGTCGATCTCGATTGAATGAATTCCTGCTGACGCAAAATGTAAAATCACGGTCGTAACCGTGCATTGGCCACCTTCGTTGTAATAAGTGCCGTTATATTTCAGCGGAGCAACAGGAAGAAGAGCAATTCCGCTTACCACCGAAATAGTTTGCCCGTAAGAAGATATTTGAGATTTGCTTAATGAAACCGTTCCGGCAGTTGTTTCTTCGTTACCGGTCATGTATGTTGCACTCGCCGAAACAAAGGTGGGGCTTCCGCCAATACCCCAGATTGTTTGATCTTTATTGGTTAGAACAAATTTGTAATATCCACCTGCAGGAATATAAATGCTTCCGGTCAAGCAAAAATTAAAGTTTGTATACGTCGTACTGGTTGTATATGTCGATGTGAGAGGCGAGGCAAACACGGCATTTGAACCTGAAACAACGCCCTCCGCAGTCAATTGAAACCATTCCATCGGGTTATTTATAACGTAATCAGAAGTTCCGTTAGAAATATCCACGCCAGGCAATCCAGGTATTCCGGCGGCAAGGGGTGGAACGCACGCCGTTCCAAACGAGGCATCAAAAATAAAGGAATTTCCTGTTGTACTTCCGTCCGCATTTGACGTAGAGCGAGTTGGTCCACTTCCGCCAGAATCGTCTGGATTTTTCCAGATGTAAGACCCAACTTGGCCTGACGACGGAGAATCTCCCCAGTAACTAAGCGACAATGTGCCGAGTGTGGATACAACCAACGGCAATGCATTTGTTGTTACTGTTACCGTAATGCTAAAAGAACCAGAGTTATTGCTAAAGGTGTTTCCAGTCGAGTCAATGCCGATTTGCATCGATACGGCCGTGCTGGGAACAGTAATTTCTACACCCAGATTTCCACCCACGTCCACAATATTTTTGATATAAAGCGGTGCCTGTCCAGCGGCAATCACGTTGCCGTCGCCATCCGTAAACGCTCCAATAATGATCGATGGAACTGTCGACGGAGGAGACACTCCGCCCGTAGGTTGTACGTAGTAACCTGGATTGGTCGAGGCCAGCGGTAGCCCTGTGGCCGTCGGGGTTGTGATTACGTTTCCGTTGATAATCACCGTGTCCGTGGAATCAGGAATAGTAATTGTCACGGTGGTCGCATTTTGCACGTTTACCGTGTACGGTGCGGTTCCATCAACAGGTGGAGTGGTATTTGGGTACCCTTCGGTTTCGCCGTAATCAAAATCCGAGTTTGTTCCTGTCGGATAGTTTGTCCAAGGAATCGCCGTCGCGTAAAGCACTCCGGTTGTCGTCACACTAGAATTTTCGGTGGAGACAGAAGGAGCAAGTTGCGGCTCCTTAATGCCCATTTTGTAGCAAACATTATCCGACCGAACCTTCATCATACCGTTCGATGGGAAATTATCAGCGGTATGGCCACCGCTGGCATTGGTAATTAAAAATTCCGTTTCGAGAGTAACGTCTCCTTGTATAGCCGAATCGCCAACATACATCCACGGCTGCACTGAAGAGTTGGGCCTAAACGGAATCATCGAAACCGGATTGCCACTTAAACCAATCGCTACCACGGCAGTGCTAGAAAACAAAGTAGTATTGACGCCAGTCATTAGCACATATCCATTCGCTGGTCCGTTGGGCGTGGAATCGTTTAAACGACGAATTGTATGTAGAGCGGCAGGAGTCGTGTAATAAATTGTGACTACGACACTGTTGACATAGGTTGTGGCTGTTATGCCGCTTAAGTTATCTACTTCAAATACGGGTGTAAATCCAGCGTTGATAATTGCCGGAGTGACAGTCGCGCCCCATAAAGAAGTGTTGCCGCCAAACGTATATGTTGCCGCTGTTGTTGTTAGTGTTGCTTTATCAAGGGTTGCTCCAGAAATTCCAAGTCCAAACGATAACGATTGCGATCCCGATGTGGCATAAGCGTTGCAAGTTATTTTTATGCCCGCGATCGTTGCCGTCGTTGGAATTGTTTGTGCGCCAATCGCTAACGATAACGTGCCTGATCCCATATCGGCAGCTACAGAAACTGATGTAAATAATGAGGTAGATGTTGCATTTGCAGGATTAGTCCAATAACTACTGCTGCAAGTAAGAGTCGGAACGAGCGTAAACGGATTTCCAACGGTTTCAATCGCATTTGTAAGCAAATTGCGAAAGTTGACGCTACCAGCCGAATAGGTACGGACATTTTGAGCAATGCTTACCGATCCGCTAGGCTCGCGGTTTGGGGGGTGAGTTAAATCGAAACCTTTAAAATTAAGCGCCACTTTGCCCTTGTCTGGTAAAACAGCAATGGCCCAAAACCATTGCTGGTCTTGAGCCATTGCTTGTTCGCCACAGGGCGAGGGCATGTTGCTCGACAACTTATTTTATACTTTTCATTATTTCATATTTAAACTTATTTTGTTCCTTCGCTTGGCTGCGATTTCTGCCTTGCGTCGTTGTACCGCTCTTGATTTCGATCTTGCGCCTGTCCGCGCTGCACCAGAATATCGCTAAAGCTACCCATGCTCTTAAGTCGCGAGTTCTCCGCCGAGCACGCTTGAATAGCGCGTGCCTCCAGTTCCAATGCCGATTGGAATTCGGCACCAGCCATTTTAAAGGTCGCATAAGCCTGAGCTAGATCTAAAACAACATCCCAATTGCTGCGCGAAACTTGAACATAATCGGCATCCAATGACGGCACTGGCGCATTCGCTAAAACGGTTGCCCCAATGCCAGATCCCGTAGGCGCGGCTAAAAAATCAATACCCCCAATCACGATGCAAGGGCCAAAACTTGTTGGCGTTGAATCCCACTCCGGCGCATACCGGTCCATAGCGGCAATCGACGGCATATCGGTAGCTGCGTTGTTTACCTTTGCCAACATGATCCAGGGCGTTTTAAGCAACAAATTCAAACCATCCTGGTATCTGCGTAAGCAGTATGCAGCGCGCAGACGATCCGTGGCCTCGCTTTCCCTTCCCAAAAGATCAGCCATTGCCCCCCAGATCAGCACCCATGCAAAATCATCTGGAATATTCAATAACGTCGCCGTAGGTGGAGAAAAGGCTGCGCCCGATTTCAACACCACGGCTTCATATGTTCCCGGCAAGTTAGGCGTAATGTCTACATCCCAAGCAAGTGGCGGTTCTGAAGTCAGCATAAAGGTTTCGGGCGTTCCAGAACCTAATTGATACAATGGTGCTTCATAAAACTCCTGCGCCACTGTATCATCGCGATAAAGAGTATTTGGATTTCCGGTTACCGGAATATAGCGAACCCGCTCAACGTCTATAACTGTGTCAGGAAGATAGGTTCGACGCGTATTGGGAACTATCGCAACGTTAGAAAGCAACATCTGGTTGCAATTTGATATTTGCAGCATTTCGTCGCGTCGATGCTGCAAAGCTGTTGAAAAATCGTTGATGGTAAATTGCGAAGTTCCACTCCAAGTTCCTCCTGTTGGCGGTTCCAACAGCATGTATTCCATCAACGTATAGCAATAAGTATCTGTAAGCGTACGTATGCGCGGCGAATTGGTCAAAGTTGCTAGCGAATTCCAAAGCGTTGATGAATTAAAGACAAAGTCCTGTTTCCAAGTAAACGTAAGCACATTAAACATTCGCAGCGCTTGGCAAACATAAATTCCGCATTCAGTGTCCGTCCAAAACACATTTCCGGTATCCGCCAGCCGCGACGCAAGCTGTTGGCGTGCAGTCAGAAATGTAAGCCAGCTATACGCCGTCATTCCTTACCTTTTTGATGCCAAGCGCTTCCGGCTACCCTTTTTCCCTTTGCCCTTTTTCAAGCCACTAACAGCAATTCCAGGGAACTTGGCATGCACCTTACGCCGTACTTCAGCTTTTTCTTGCGAAGAACCAAACTGTGATACACGCGCTAATGCATTCTTTGCATGCGCACGATCATGAATTGGGAAGCGACGTCCTTTAACCGCGAACGCTTTACTTGGCAACTTTTGCCGCTTTTTGTAGGTCAACTTCGCCATAGCTCACCTTCTAGGGCCACAAATAAAAATAGCCCAAGGCCATTTCGGTCTTGAGCCATTGCTTGTTCCCTAAGAAAAGGGAGGGCATGCTGCTCGCGTTTTTCCTATACAATCATCTACCAGTTACTTTCTGGTGACAACTTTTTTTCTGTGTTTACTCTTCTTGGTTAAGGATTTACGTGATCCAATTCGACCTTCCTTTCGTAAATACGAAAGCAAAATCGCCTTTGCTTGTTTCTTGTTACGAACGATCTTTCCTCCCTTACCAGAATGTAGCTGATGCTTGCGGAACTTTTTCATGATTTCGCGAGCGGGCATAAGCACTCACTTTGCTGCGTTGTCTCCTGTCACAGCCGCAGGTTTAGAGGAATTTGTTAATTTGGACACTGTTCCATGAATTCCAGCAGAACCAAGCGCCGCAGTTAAAATAATTAAAAATGAATTGGCTGTATAAAGCTGATCGGACGGTATTGCCACCATTGCACCAAGTGCATTTAAAACCAAGTTAAGCGCTGCCGCTGTAGGGCCTGTAATATACTGCCCAATCAATGGAGACTGTTTTAATATTTGCAATACGCCATATACCACCACAGCAATTGCAAGAATTTTTGCAGCAGGTGGAAAAGTAAGTATCACCCCAAATAAAATCGTTGCCATATCTCCTCCTTTTCTCAAATGCCTATGTAGCTGTTGCAGCGCTTAAAAACTGTTGATAATGCTCAACCAATTCAGTTAAGTTTTTACCGCCGTGTTCCGCGTAATCATTACCAGGAAAACTTGCCCAAATATTTGAGCAAGCATTGATAGCTAAAGCAATTTCTCCTTTTTCAATTTCATCAATTGCGCTGCGTTCTTGAATCTGCCGAACAGCAACCGCATCTTGACTAGCCGGGCTAAAATCATTCAAGTGTAACATCAACTTATACGCCTCCCACCATTTTAGTTCTAATTGGTAGCGTCCGCTAGCCGTTGAAGTAAGGCGTTTTGGTCCAGTGCAAATAACTTTTGCTGGACGGCCTGTAGCAAATGGATGATCGATATAAATTGTAAAGATCTCTAAACCCTTTTCTCCGGCAGCTTCATCGCCAGATACAATTACGTCGTAACCGTCGTTTTTAGTTAATGGATGTGTACTGGTACCTTCGGACCATGCAATGGTATCGAGAAAGGCGCGGATTTTATTGTTAATTAGCATAATGTCAACGTCGGCTAAAAAACCATTCCAATGCTCCACCGATACAAGTTCCTAAAAAGCCAAACGCAGTCATAAATCCTCGTTGCTAATCCCGTGATATTTTTAGGGAATCTACATCAGCAATAACTTCACCTAGTCGCCCATTGGTACCTTCAACGCCAACAAGCATGTTCATTTTGGCGCGAAGATCTGCCATACCAACTTTTACTTCCAAGATTCCTTCCAGCATTTCTTGTTCATATTGGCTCGTTTTGTAATCCATCAATGTCCTACCATCAAACCAGTTATTATTTCTATGGCAAATACAAACCGGTTGCAGTTGACGCCCCACAATCACCCGTCGTGATAGTTAAAGTTCCAATTGGTAGCGTTCCAGCCGTAGTACAACGATAAACTTGATTAGTGCCGCTATTTATTGATGCGGTACCAACGACAATTAGTTTATAGCCAGAATCTGTACCATTACCTATGGACACATTACCACTGCTAAAAATAACCAAGCCGTCCCGCCCATAAATATTTATTAATCCATAATTTGATGCCGATCCAGTTCCGCCTGAATTAATAAAATTAAAGTCTAGTGCATTATAGTTTGAAACATCGGTACCTAATATTATTCTTGTATAATTGCCAGTTCCAATATTGGGGCCTAGAAATATTGCTCCTGTAATAATACCTGTTGAAGTATTAGTAAATGTGCTGTACGTGCTACCGCTTTCCGTAATTACTCCCGTGCTAAGCGTGCCTCCGATTGTAGTATTACCCGCGGAGCTCACGCTAAGCACGTTAGTTCCTTGCTTTACTAACTCAAATAAATTTCCAGTAGATGCAGTTGTATCCTCTCCACGAATAATAGCGCCGGTCGAGGTATACGAACCAAGAGTTTGATTTCTGTAAGCGTATAAAGTCGAATGTGTGGTAGAAGCTGTAAGTGTTCCATCCTGCATAAAATATCCTGCTTCATTACTTAAACTTTCACCTTCTACACCTGTTCCTGATGTGCTAGATCCGTACACACCTTCGCCACTTGTAGCATTTCCCCATATAGCGTTTCCGCTAGTGGCGCTTCCTTGAACACCTACTCCACCTGTGCCCGTTACCGATCCAAATACGCCAATTCCAGCACTACCACTGTTAATAGCAGAAAGCAAAGCTACATTTGCTATTGCTCCACTAAACGTATTGGTTGTTGAACCACTCTCCGTAATTGGGCCTGTACTTAAGCTGGTCAACGTGCCCACGCTCGTAAGGCTAGAACTTACCACATTACTCGCCAAGGTAGTACCGCTAAGTATGCTTGCAAGTAACGGCGTAGCTGATGCACTTACATAATCGGTGTTGGTGCTGCCATATTGCAACATAGGAGCAGAAAAACTTACCGTGTTAGCAGTGGTAAAGACTACAGAAGGATCGTTCCAAAGTATTTGTACTGACGTAACGCCGGTAGGGATTGTAAATAACATAAGAATACGGCTTTGACTCTGACCAACCGTCAAATAATAATTTTTAATGTTTGTTCCTGAAGGATAACTTGGATTAGTACTATCTATTACGATTACATTTAGATTTACTTGGCCACTAGTTGCACTAGACTCATTCATGCAAGCAGTTAATGTATAAGTCGCTCCAGGAACAACATCAACCGGCTCAAGCCAAACGTCTGCTGCAGTGCCACTTGTTGTGGCAACAAAAGCAGTAGTATCTTGGCAACCTACCCCCGAAACTACTGCTGCCGCACTTGTGGCGTTCCATACTGAGGTGCCCTGAACAAAATCCGTATCTTGCAAAAGATTTGGCTGGACTTTTTGCTGAAAATCATCTGTTTGTTCAAATATGTTTCCGAAGCCCGCCGTAGATGGCGGGTAAATCGCTATAGAAATGCCACTGATGTAATTGAATGTGGCAGCTGCACCCATTACCAATGAATTTCTACTAGGACTGTCCCAAGCCACAAAATCAATAAAGCGATTAAATGAAATCTGGCTTGCAACCGTACCTGTCATGTTGAGGTAGTTTCCGGTCTGACCTTCGCACTGAAACTTCGAGACAATATTGCCATCAATACTGTCTCCAGCGACTCCCTGAGACCCTGTATTCATCGTAATGCAATTCACGGGAGATACAGCCACAAAATCATCAATAATATTGCCGTTGATAAATTGTCCTCCCGATGTTCCAGTTCCAACACTATTATCCATATCAAGGGCGTTTAAAAATCCTGTTGTACGCACATGCTCTAGTTTTACAAACGTTTGATATTGTGTTCCTGTAGTATTATCCGTCAAAAATGCAATTGCATTTCCAGTTGTACCATTGCTAAATATGTTTGCATCTTGAAGAAGGGTTGTATCGGCCCCTGCAATAGTCGTGTCAAAAACGACTACATTGCCATAATACGGCGATGTAGAAACTGGGCAGTTTGCGTCAGCATTAACACTTAATCCTATAAGCTGACCGTTTTGTTCAATTTCAAACACTTTTGATCCTGCCACACAAAGCGCAGAACTTGGCCGAAACGTAGTCGCATTGCTCATAATTACTTTTATAGGGTTATTTCCACTATTTCCTACAGTGACTGTTGCAGCAATTGTTTGATTTGTTGCACCGTAACCAGTTGCATCGCAAATGCCGCCAGTTAAAGTAGTAAGTTGCGCAATACAAGCATTTAACTGTACATCAGCTGTTGCACCAGAAAACTGTTCTACTTTATATACATTATTAAGGCTTTTTGCAGTTGCATTTCCAATGTTGGGCGTTACTAGCGTTGGACTAGTCGCCAAAACCACACTTCCGCTGCCGGTCGTACTTGCTACCACAAGCTGCGACGAACTGTTACTGCCAAGAACCGTTGCCGATGCTGGTATTGCTGCACCATTAATTCGAACTACAGTCGCTACTAACGATCCAGATCCTGGCCCAGCAAGCACGTCTCCAGTCAATTGCGTTATGCCAGCAACTATATTTGTTCCAGGATACATCCCTGTAAGAGTAACTGCAGAGGAATAAACATTGGGACTTATGCCACCGCTTAACGAAACATCGTATCCTTGGTTTGCAGCCGCAAAAAACAGCCAATAGCCAGGATTGGTTGACGATGCCGCATTTGCGGTAAACGGATTAGTTAATGGCGTTTCGCTTGAATCGGAATAGATCGTTGCTAGTGTCGTAGTCCCGGTTAAATAGACCTTAACAGTGCAACTAGGGATAATACCTAGCAAATAATTTGACGACGACAAACCAGAAGTAACCGACTGCGCGCCGCCAAGGTTGCAATAGCCGTTAATCGCGGCAATTTGCGCTGACGCGCTTACGGTAAAAATCAACACGCATAAAGCATAAAGATGCTTCATCGCTTATTCCTTTGCTGTTACTTAATTGCAGTCGGTTTAACTTCCTTGCTTTCCAGCTTTTTCTCTATCGGTTTCTTCTTTTCTTGCTCGACACGCAATGCATTTTGTGTGTTTTGAACTTCCTGCTGAATCTGCGGGGCTTGGCATTGTAAAAATGCAGACTGCAATTGCAAAACCTGCAACTTAAGCTGCGCTATTTGCGCCTTTAACTCAGTTACTGTTGGTTCATTTGTTTGCTGAGAAAAAGCTGGAATAGCCAGCAACAAAAACAATACATATACAATCTTTTTCAAGGTCTTCTCCTTTTCGCTTTAAACTAGTAACCACATTGGTAATGGATGGTGTACGTCGTACTAGCCGATGGCGCGCCAAATGAGTAGCGGGTAAACCCGGTACTGGTTTCCACTGTGTAGTCCGTTGCCCCAAGTGACGTTGGTGTGTGCACCTCGGCCGAGCAGTTTGGGTAGTATGTTTGTGCTGATCCGTATAGCACTACCGTAACTTCAGTGCCAGTCGTTGTAGCTGTACCGGTTGCAAGCGTCAAATCGCCGCTATTAGTAGTGCAAGTGTGATTTGTTGCGCAAACGCAACTCGCGCCCGTGCCGGCTGCTACACCAGGAGTGCAAGAAAAGTTAGTAGAAACACCGGCATAAACTGACGATGTAACTGTTCCTAAAAACGTAGTCGGCCCTTGATAACCTGTAACTAAGGTGCAGTTTGTGATTGAAGACAAATTAAACCCAAAGGCAACATAGGTTGTAGTGCCAGACGCACAAACCACACCTGATCCTGTCCCAGTGATCAAGCCGCTAATCGCATGGAGTGTTGAAACGGAGTTGGCCGTCGGCAAATAGATATTTGCAGTTCCCGCCACTGTATTTAAAAGTCCACCACTTAAAAGCAACTGACCGCCTGAGGTCATGTCGATGTTATATCCACTTGACTTGGTCATATTCGGGTTGTACATCGCCAATAATGCGCTGCTGCCACCCGATTTAATTTTCATGCTTCCAGTTAGCGCTTCACCGTATAATGTCCCATTTACAGTCAGCGTATAGCTGTTTCCGCTTAAATTTGTTCCGTAAATATGGTTGTAGCAACTCGCGCCAAGCGTTACATTTCCGCCGCTATAGCTGCCGCCGTGGCGCTCACTACGTATTGTGCTAGAGCAAGTGGCATATGTCGTCACTCCAACTGTATTTAAGTCATAAATGATTGTCGGCAAGGAATTAACCGTTACTCCGCCACTAAAAGTCCACGTCGAGCTATTTCCATAGATGGTTATTGGAATTGCCGGTAAAGTTGCGGCAGACGAAACAGAATAGGAAGAGTTCGGACTTGTAAAGATTGATGCCAGTCCCGTACTAGGTAAAGCAGCCGTTAAAGCTGAAAGTGTTTTGTATGGGCGTTCAATTGTTCCATCTGCTGTGTATGTGTCTGTTCGGTTTGCGTCCAGAGTCAACATGGCAGTGTCGGTTGCAGGGTAAACAAAAGCCGTTGTGCTTGCGGCAGTTTGGTATGGCTGCGCGCCAGTGGAACCGTTCAATAAACTTGCAGCGGTGGCCGATGATCCTCCCGAGCCAAATGCAACATACGTACCACCATTGCAATAGTACGGAACCCATGTTGTCGTCAAAGTAAATACAGAGCTGCCGCTGCATGAGGACGGAAGCGGTGCTCCCGACTGAAACGACGTTGCCGTGTAATTTCCAACAATAATCTGCCCATGCGCCGCTGTAGCCACTATTTCCATCACAAATATTGTCGAAAATAATGCAATCAGCTTTTTCATCGCTCTACCTCGTTAGCAGCACCGATACATTCACGGGATTTGTTAAAGCGACTAGTTTTACGCGCACGTATTTCGTATAAAACGACGGCAATTCTATGCGCGTTACATACGAAGCATTTAGTCCGACCGTGATCGCGTCAACCGTTACGTAATGTGAATCCATATCGATATCTGCATCCTGAAGATCAACTTCAAAAGCGCCAGGATTTCCACTAAAGAAAATCTCTAGCGAAATACCCCACGGATAAAACGTGCGGTTAACTCTTTCAATTTGGAAGGCAATGCTTGCCTCCCCCACCGCAACCGTTTCGTTGTTCCACAAATATTTCTGGTTGTTGTCACGAATCAATGCAGCTTGTGCTGTTCCCGCATAGCCTGGCATTACAAACCTCCTGCATAACTGGGTATAATAAAAAAGCGGTTGAACACCGCAATCTCATTCGAGGTGAGATTATGGCCAAGCGTCGCGTCGAGCGCGAGCCTGTTGTCCAACCGCTCGATCAATCTATCAAACTTATTCCACTGACAAAAGGCCAAGTTGCAACTGTCGATGTTGCTGATTACGAATGGCTGATGCAATGGCCTTGGAATGCTTATTGGCACCCCAGGACCAAAAGCTATTATGCCAGACAAGCTCATGGAAAATTGATGCACCGTCTGATCCTTGGCCTGACAGATCCAGCGATTAAATGTGATCATCAAGATGGCGATACATTGAATAACCGTCGTTATAATCTTCGCGTTGCAACTGATCAACAAAACGCTCAAAATCGTAAAACAAGAAGCGACAACAAATGTGGCCACGTTGGAATATGGTGGAGAAAAGACGTGCAGATGTGGCAAGCGTCGATTTTTGACAACGGGAAGCCTCGTCATTTGGGATACTTCCGTAACTTTGATGATGCTTTTTTCGCGCGCAGTATGGCGGAGATCGAAGTGTTTGGTCAGTTTGCGCCAATTTTGCGTCATTAGCTTCCCCAGTTGCCCAAATTTAGTTGTCCAGTAACACTTGAATACGGCTCACCAAATGCAGACGGCAAACGTTGCATCTTGCTAAAATACAGATCCACTAGACTGCGATCCATTACGCGAATATGTTTAAGCCGGTCATCGTATTCGGCTCGCGCCGCTTGCAATAGGAATTGCCAATTCGCTCCCGCGCCGCGCTCCATCTCATCGCCCTTTTGTGATTCCTTCCACAAATAGAGCATTTCGTACGCACGCAACTTAACTAACTCGTCATTTAGCGGATACGGCACGGTGTCAGATGGATTGCTTAGCGACGGCCAATTCGCTTGGCAAGCGAACGTATAAGGGAGTTGCGTAATCGGATGCGGCCACAGCTCATACAGCATTTGGCCGTACGTTGTACTTCCCGCGCGCGTATCCATCTTGTACGGCACCACATACAGCGGCTCGTCAAAATCGGTTCGTTCGGCATCTTGCTCCGAAAGATTGATTTCCGTTCTGCTCCACCAATCCATATAATTGTTGTTGGTGGTATCGCGAATGTTGTACCAGCGCTTAAATCCAGGCGGCGCGGCATAATACGCTTGGTAGATCATGTATGTGCCGCTGGTTTGCCTTGGTTCCATCCATGGCCGATCAATAGTCAATACCACTGCGTTAGGATTCGATACGTTTGCAGAAATAATGTTGTAAAGCGAATAGTAAGGAACGCGTATTTGTTGCTGCGTAAGTAATGGAGGGCTGATTAATGCTGCTGTCCACGCGGCAGAAGCCGTTGCATCCCCTGTAATAGAGGTAGTAAATGGCGTAACGGTAATTCTTCCTGGACTAAGGAATTCCGTAGTCGGTCCGCCCAGCAATCCAGGCGTTAGCCAACCGCCATCAATTAGCTGGAAACTCCAAACGTTTTCATTCTGAATTGCAGCAAAAGCCTCATTGAGCTTAGTGGTCACTAAGCCAAAGTTTGTTCCCGGAATTCCTAATAGCTCTTGCCGCATGTTTTGAAGTGCCATACTTTGCCTTTAACAAAACGCCCCCTGCGAGTCGACCCCGCAAGAGGCGTTAAGTTTGTCCTTCGGGAGAAAGACTCCGTTAAAACTGTCCGACAAACGCTAAAAGCTGAACGGTTTCTCCAGATAAATTTTGCCCGGATACAACCTCTGATCCAATTGAAGCTGCTGCACTCACAGTCACATTGGTTGCCCCCGAAATGGTTACTGCGCCTGTCGTAGTAAGTGCTCTGCCATTAAGTGTGCCGCCGCCAAGGGTAACCCCACTTACCGTCAAAATGTTTCCGTTTACTGTCGAAGTTGCTACCGAGGTAAAAGCGCTTCCAGCTACAAAAACCACATTTGCGGCTTGTGCGCCGTTAATCAGCGCAACCGTCTGTCCACTAGCAAGGTTGATCGTTGATCCCGCAACGAACACAAACACAGCACTTGAATTTCCTTGAGCGTCCAGAATAATTCCCGTAGGCATTGTCAAACTGGTCGACCCAAAATAATATCCTGGCGTGTAAGTCGATGCTGTCGAGCCATTGCCACCCGTGCTTAGATTGGTCAGGCCAGACAATGTCGGGGTCAACCCCTGGTAATAAATGATTGCCGCCGTCAACGCTGTTTGCGCAGCGGATGCAGCGGTGTTGTCAATTACCGCCGGAGAAGTCAAAGTGCCTGGAGGAAATCCGCTAATGCTTGTGGTGGGATAGCTTCCGATGTTCCCACCCGTAATGACGGAACTTCCAGTGTTTGTGATGCCGGAGTATGCCAGCAACGCGTAATTAGCGGCTGTGCCAAGGCGTGTCGTGACAACGGAGCCCCCACCGCTAGTGCTTGCAAGAAACCAACGTAAATACCACTGCTGCCGAACGCCAATTCCCGTGGGATTGGCATAAACCACGTAATTTTTGCTTATGCTTTCTTCGCCGCCGATAAGCGCATCAATGTAGTAATTCGACAAGTTCAGTGTTACCAAATCTCCTGTACCAGCAACGTAAGCCGTCGGTCCAGTACCACTTCCGACAAAAAGTCCGCGCCGTCCAACAAATTCTGGATAGAGTGGACCTGCTCCGGTACCTTTTCCGATCGCTGTAAGAATCACAATTGCTCCTTGCTGCGACTGTTAAAACTGACCAACCAGCGCACCAAGCTGAACAGACTCGCCTGAAAGGTTAGTCGTACTTGTCACTTCGGTTCCGACCGTGCCAGCAGATGCCAAAGCGTAGAACCAGCGTAGATACCATTGCTGTCGTGCACCAGTTCCTGCAGGTGCTGGGTAAACCAAATACTTGCCGCTTACGCTTGTTACGCCACCGAGAAGAGCATCGATATAGTAGCTAGGCAAGGGCAATGTCACCAGATCTCCCGTGCCAGAAACGTAGGATGCAGGCCCAGTACCATATCCGACAAAGGTTGCGCGTCGACCGATAAAGTCCGGATAGAGTGGACCAGCGCCACTGCCTTTTACGATCGCTGTGAGAACCATGGTTGCTCCTTACTGCAATGACTCGATGGCAATGTTCGGGAGCAAGCATTGCTGCTTGCTCCCAATCGCAACTAGTCCTGGACTACCGGCACGCCGTTCATGTAAATCTTGAACAGATTGGAGGCAACAGGTTTATCAACCGCTTGACCAACAGTCGCGGCAATCGGAGATCCACTTGCAGCAGTCGATGTAACTGTTCCAGCCGCGCCAGTGCCAATGGTATTAACCCAATCGCCGACATTTGCCGTACCAATTGTCGCGTTGCCCAAGACCGTTGCCGTGCCAAGTTCCTGAACAAAGCCGTAGTTGCCCGGCGTAATCGAGTTCAAGAACACAACCGGCCGAACGGTGCCGACACCCGGCAACGCAGCATTACCAGCCGTAGCAACGTCGTAGCTAGTCACAAGATTCGGAGTGGTGTTTAGCTGCGCAGCGACCGTGCCGCCATTTGTACCGGTCACCGTCAGCGAGAACGATGGAACAGAAGTGTAGCCGTAGCCAGACTGCACAACGGTCGCGCTGGTGATCGTTCCCGTAGAGCCAACAACAACCTGAATCACCGCATTAAAGCCGCCGCCGCTGCCAACAGTTGCAGCAATGTTATAGGTTCCCGTTGTCGCGCCTGTGCCGGCTACCGTAATCACAACGCTAGCAACAGTGCTCCCAGCGCGCACGTAGCCAACGGTTCCGGTCTTCACATTTGCCGCCGTGGCGCCAGAATCGACTTGCACAAAGCGATAACGCCCAGCAAACAAAATGCCATTGGTCGTATATGAACCTTGGTAAGCTTCTTGGTTAGTAGCGTCAAAGAAATCGCCAAGATTTAGTCCACCAGCCGCAAACGGTTGGCCAGTACGGAAATCCGTAATCGCAGTCGGCGAAGTAAAGTTTCCGTTATTCCATGCCAACCAAGTAGGTACGATCGGTTGAAAGGGCATGATTTTCTCCTAACTTCAGGCAGTAAATCCAAACGCGTAATTGGAATGCCGCGGCTGGGTGTTGTATAAATTGGTGCCAAGCCGCATGAACAAAGCATCAATGCTCACGTTGTTCGGCATGGGCGCGCGCCGCAGTCCAAAGTTCCAACCCTTCTTATTTGTCGGGCGGATCTTGAAGCTTTCTGGCTCCAGGAAATAAAGCACTTCAGACGGCTGAATCGTCGCATTCGAAGGCAACCCAGAACCGGTCGGCGATACAGATACAGGAGCGCCATTCTTCGTAAACTGCGGCGTGGTAAACGAAACCGTCGCCGTGCTCGATCCAACGCCGTCAGCAAGATTTGTGTTTCCAGCCGCGCCATTGGCTGGTGCCAGTTCAAGATAGTTTTGAGCCTGAACGGAAGGAGCTAACGGATCGGCATAAATGTCAACGCCGTTAAAGTTCAGACCATCCCACTTAATGTCGTGCTTGGTATTCGAAATATCGCGACGCTGCGCATCAAGCGCAACCGCAACAGCCTTAAATCCAAACACGTTTGTAATGCCCAACGTCGGATTGCCGCCGGTCACTTTGCACTGCGACCAAAGCTGCATCAGCGCCGCAAAATCAATTTGACCAGTTGCGCCAGTCGATGTACCCAAATACAGCGGCGTGGTATTTAGCGCTGTACCAATATTTCCATTGCGCGCCTGGCCACCGTAAGTGGTATAAATGTTGCCGTACACCGAGGGATCAATTCCGTTATTCAGCGCTTCATCCAGGCCATTGATCGTCTTAATACGATTGTCCTGAACGGTCGTCGAAGAAGGCTGGCCGTGGCGGAACGAATCCATCTCTTGCATGGTGTTCATGGTCATAACCATGGCTTCCATGAAGAGCTGGTACTCATCCACAATCCGCGACGGGCCGGAATTGATAACGCCTCCGGTGCCGGAGCCATCATCCATTTCCCAGTCATCCAGCGGATACCAGGTCGCATACGCCTTCGGCAGGAACTTGATGCCGGTGTTGATCTGCTGGCGCGTAACCGTCACGGTCTGGCCAGGATTCACCGCTGCACCCTGCGTACGCCCGTACAGGATGCCTTCCATCATGCCCGCGCCGCCTAGGAACTCGTCCCAAACACCAGCACGACGCAACTTAGCCTGAAAGGGGGTATCCACGAACAAGTTGTTATAAACTACATTTTTGCGGACGCTTTCGAGGTTACTAGCGTCAATCTCGTTATACAGAGGATCTTGTGGCATAATCACGACCAGCTAGGCAATAGCTAGAACTTTTTGAACTGTTGCCGTATGCTGCTCCTTTCGATTTTTCCAATCAATTCGAGCTTTTTCGTTCTTTGCTTGAAGCCAAGCTGGATCAGATGCTTTGCGCCGGTAATATTCCGCTTTTTGCTCCCTACGCGCTTTAGCAGTTGGGCTACTACGCCGTTCCCGTTCCTCTTCATAAAACGAAAGGAGACTATTTTTTAAAAAATCCATCGAAAGTCCGCTTGTAGACTTTCCTTTTAAAAACTCCAAGCTATTAGTTGCATCGACTTGTCCCTTACGCCGTGCCGTCAAAAATTCGTAAATAAGAGCTATAAAAATACGCGCGCGATCGCCACAAATCTCCCAAGAATGGCAACCGCTTTTATTTAGGCCACGGATACTTCCGCCAAACCAATCACGCAACCAATAAAGAAGTTCCGGATCTTTTTGTGGAACAGTAACCATAAATCCGCGTTTGGTATGCCCACACAACCGGCACGTCCCTTCGCCCTCGTAGATTCCTGCGGACCATGCGATATCAGTCGCGGTAGGAATCTTTGTGGCTTCAAGCTCGGGTTTGTTTGGCCTTGTCCAGTTATTCATTGCAATCAAGCTTTCATGCCTAAAAATAAAAATGGCTCAAGCCATTGCTGACTTGAGCCATTGCTTGTTCCCCGAAGGGGGGCATGTGTCTCAACTTACAAATTCAAAACGTCGCCTCATTACGCCGCTACTGCTTGCTCCGTAATTTCTTGATGAATGGACTGCGAAGTAGACTGCCGACGTTGCTGCTCATTCAAATTCAACGGATCGGGGCGTTCATTGGCCTTTACGGCACGCGCTACATCGGCAAATCGCGATGGTTGCGCAATGCGAACATCCGGGTTCGAGCCAATCTTTTCCGCCCATTCCTTATCTTTCGCCACCAGTTTTTCTTGGATTTCTTTATCTTTGGCGGCTAACTGCTCTTGCAAAGGCTTTTGCGCAGCGGCAGCAACTTCGGCATCGTGTGCCTGTTGCGCTTTTTGCTGCAACGCTGTTTGCTTAGTAGCGAAATCATATTTGCGCGCCACATAATCGCGGAATGGCAAACGAGCGTTTGATGCTTCTTTCGCTAAGACATCAAAACTGTCGGGCAAAAACTGACCACCGCTCAGCCGCGCATATTCCTGCATTGCCCAACCGACATTGCTGATGCCGGCACCCAAGCGTTCGTCAATGGCCTCCATTGAAAAGACCGGAGAGCCAGGCGTCCCATCGCCCGTGCCAGCCACATAGCGGCCTTTCGCATCGCGTACTTGGTTGGGTAAAGCGGCTGGTGCTGGTAAGTTTTGCGGCTGATACCCTGGCGCATCCTGCGGAATAAATCCTCCGCTTCGCGCCGACTCATTTTGAGTTTTATAAAACGCGATTTGCGCATCTAAATTAGCTTTTTCCGTACCCCATGTATTAAGTGCAGGCGCGATACTTTCGTCGTAGAACTGACGATAGCTGCGCTCTGCGACTTCGGCCGCTTCTTTTGCCTCAGCGGCCGTCTTGCGTTCTTGTTCAGCCTTAGTCACTGCCTCAGCGGCGGCTTTTCTTTCCTGCTCAGCTTTTGCCGCAGCTTGCTGTGCAGCTTGGCGTTCCTGTTCCGCGGTCGTCAATACGCCGCTAAAAGCTTCAACAGCCTTAGCGTCGATTGCGGCGATTTGCTCATCGGTAAAACCGGATTGTTTCAGTATTTCTTGAACAGTGGCCATAACAGTGTTTTCTCCCGAATTTTTCAATATTGCGGTTGTTGACCCATAGGCGTAGGCTGCGGCGGCGTAATAAGTGCCGTCTGCATATCTTGAATGCCTTGAGAAACTTTTTCGGCGCCTGCGGCAAGACGAGGATCAGATGCAGCCATTTGCTTAACAACCTGGTACCACTGAGCTAGTAATCTTTGTAGATCGGTACCAGGAGCTTGCGAAGGCGCTTGCTGCGGTTGCTGCGAGGCATCAGGCTGGGAAGGAGTTTGCGGAGGCGCGCCGCCTCCCTGGGGGGGAGCGGCGCCCTGGGCTTGTTGATCTGGCATTGGTGTGGGTGTAGTCGCCATTTAATTAAGCCTTGATGGCGCTTTTCTTGCCACGGCCCTTGCGACCACGGCCCTTGCGGCCCCGTTTCAGATGGCTCGCCTTCATAGCTTTAACACGACGTCTCTTTGCCATGATGTTCTCCTTGGGTTGAAATAGAAACGGCTCAAGGCCGTTTCGGTCTTGAGCCATTGCTTATTCCCCAAGGAGGGGGGGCATGCATCTCAATATCTTTTTGAGATATATGACTTATTTAGTTGTTTGTCAAGCACTAATTACAAAATTTTTGTACCTATGCCTAACAAGTTTCGAACTTGATCAACTAAATGCTCCGGAATTTTGGTTCGCTGCTCCACATTAACTCCTTGCACAGTGCCCTGGTTATACTGAATCGCCATTTTCCCATTCGTTCCGATCGCTTTAAGCAATTCATCGACCTCGGCGACATTAGTTGGTAAACTAACACTTACCTCAGTCAAGATGTAATCTTTTTGAACTTTGATTCCAACAGTCATGCTCAATCTCCTTGCTATCGGCAAAATAAGTCATTCGCCTAAGATTCACTTACAACGGTTCTAGGACTGCCGCCTTGAGACCCTTTTTGTTTTAACTTTGGCGCTTTTGCTCCGCTCGGGGGACGGCCGCCGCCGCCTTTTCCCCCACCGCCACCTTTACCGCCACCCTTTTCACCGCCTTCTTGCGGAATTTGAATTCCTAGTTGCTGCATTAACTGCTGAGCAGCCGCGGCAGCTAAAATTTTGAGTTTTTGCATTTCAATTTCTTCGTTAAACCATTTTTCGCGTTCAGTATTGCCGGGAACATCGCCGTAATTCGGCACATCGAGTTTCTTCATTACCGTTGCCCATGAAATAGGCGCATTCCCGCGTTTTAGCTGCAAATACTTCATCTGTTCCTGCATCTGCGTAATGCGCAGCAATGTACTAGGAACGGAAACCAAGCGTATTTGTTTAGCAAACCAACGAGCGCGCGTTAGCCGATCATACTGGGATGGATTTTCCGGGAATACGCCGTTAATAAGCTCATCCGGCATATGGCTAGGAACCAGATCATCCGGATTAAAGTCGAATACCGTCCTATCGAGTTGATCCGGTCCCACGTATTCCATAATCCGTTTTACGTTAAACCATTGCAAAATAAGAAATTTCATGCGATAACCAATCGCTTTATTGGCTTTTTCAATTCTTGCCGCAATGCCCTTTGCAATGGGCCCAATCGATTCGAGCATCTTATCGGCCGTATCATTGGCCAGATTCATTTTCATATTTTGCAAGTTTCCCAAATCCTGCAATCCAAGTTGCGATTGCTTGCAGTTTTTCAAGTATTCCAAAAATTTAAAATGCTCACTATTAACGCGAACTTCTTCAGGCAAAATCGACTGCATGATTTTTTTGGGTTCGCCATCAACGCCATATCGAACGTCTTCTTCAAAAATGTCGAAGTGCTCGATTTTTGGGCCGCCGGTTGCGGTGTGATCGTAGCCGATCGGGGGATTTAGCGTAGCCGTAATCACTTGATCGATTTTTCGTTCAATTTTCCGAGTTGTAATTTCGATTGAGCCAACATCGCCGACCAAAGATCTTCCCAGCGGTTCCCACGCCCAATCATCTACGACGTATTGGATGACCGGCATCTTGCCGTCCCAATCAAATGCCGGGCCATCGTACATTGGCCGATCCAAGCCAGCAGAAGTGATGATGAGCCGCAGATTGGGATAGACGCGGCAATCTTCAACACTTGCCGGACGCATAAAAGGCATACCGTTATGCATGCCGCCAAAAATCATTTGGCCAACAAAAGGAACTTTGTAAAACCAGCTGGTGCCCGGATCGCCCATCGGCAGTTCAAAGCCCGTAGTATTAATACGAAGATCGCGAATAAACGTATAGCGGATCTCCGTATAGAGATTTCCAAAACTACGCCCTTGTTCGCCATAGCGATAGCGTTCAGCATAATCCAAGCGTCTCGCCTGAACTTGCGTTTTGTAGCTACGCGGCCCAACTGTTTGTAAAAGTCCCTGGTAAAGCGGAAATCTGCCATGTGCTTCTGCGATTGGCATGTAATCGTAAATTGTTACCGCATAGGCGTCTTGCACATCATTGGTTCGCGGAATTTGTACCGGAACAACATCCAAAAGCCCTAACGCTTCAAAAACAATCTTACGTTCGCCATATCCATATTCATCAGCGCGAACTTTTGGCCACAGATAGCCAATGCCCATCACGCTGGCATATTGCAAGACTTTTAGAATCTGAAAGGGAAAATCTGACTCTAGATAGACCGCTCTAGCAACTTTGGTAAGCATTTCTGCAAATTTTTTATAAGCAGGAAAGTCAGAACCATAGGCTGCAATTTCACGTACTTCCGCCAAAGTTTCGCAGAATTTACGGATGTCATACTTTAGTTCGTTTGTCAGTAGGGTCGAACGCGACTTATCGCGAAAAATCGCATCAAACACACGCAGATTGACGCCCAAATTCTTGAAGCAGGTTTGGCCCTCCAAAAACCCTTCGCCCTCTTGAATTTGTTCTTCAATCCATCCAGCGCGAACGCTGGGGGACGACTCAAATACCGGGGCCTGCCATGCCGTGGTATCTAATTCCATTCATAACTGCTTTCCTCCTCGGTAAGCTGCTATTGTGCATAGTAAAACAATTCGATCTTTTGTCTACAGCAAGTTAGTTATCGCCCCTGTTCGTAAGCTTCGCTGTGTAAATAACTAACACGTTTTTGCTTTGTACGATTTTCTTTTTTGTCATAATTTGCTAAATGCCGTTCCAAAAATTCCCGGTTAATAGAATTGCGCGCATTTGATGCCAACCATAAAATTTCCTTGCGTAGTGCATCCCGCATTGGGCCTTCAACCATTTCGCGCTTTTGATCTTCTATCTCGCCGTTCATTGCTTCCCATATGCGCATTCTTTCTGAACATAGTTCGGCTTCGTGCGCCGTATTACACACTACTTTTTCGAATCCATCTGGTGCTGGATAAACCTCGGGTAGCCCCATTCGCCATTCGCAAGTCATCGGATTAAACCAAAATACAATTTTTTTGCCAAGCACTTTACGCCTCCGGTTTATCCAACTTAAATTGGTTTTTTGATTGAAGCCATTTAGCTCGCATTTTCCTAAATTTATTTCGCAAATCTTTTTGCGTCAATCGAGACAATCGCTTAAATTCTTCAGGATCTAAAACAAATTGCGAATCGATTCCATCATCATTTACTGGAAGTAAGCTGTTTACAATTCCTCCGCTTTCCAAAGCTTGTAAAGTTAATGGCGTGGTCATTGCTTCAACAAACGTCTTGCTCCACCGCATCTTGCGAACAACTTTTGCGGTTTGGTCATGACGCTGCATAGGCGTCATCATAGTTGGATGAAGCCTTTTTCCCTTTTGAATAGCTTTTTCCTGTTCACAAAAAAACTTTTGTTGCTTTTTCCACCAACCCAATTCGGCAAAACAATGACGATCAAGTCGAACTATTTGTAACCAAGAATGACCTTGAAGTCCCCAAACACGCTTTTGCACAGTTATATCGCCATTTTTTTCTTTAACTATCGTTCCCAAATTAAAAACAAGTTCTTTCCAAAATAAGTGAACAAACATTTTATCTTCATCACGCTGAACGTTTAGCCATTTTCCCAAATGGATTAACTCTTTTTTCATTTCAATCCCATCCTCCTACAGCAACGGCATTAAGCGAGCACGTTGCGCGGCAAAGCGGCGGATTTAGACTCGTTGGCGGCGAATAACGACGTTGCGCACGATCCGCAAGTACATCCATGTCGTGAACCGTAAAGTACGATTGCGCGGCCGCGCGCACACGATCATCATGGTAGCCACTGCGATGAACCATTTTTGAAGCCCTGCCGGCAGCCTCATGACGCTCTAGGGTTTTAAGTTCTTCAATCAACCACCTAGACGAGGGTCGATACCAACCGCCATTTACAGCTTCCGTAAAGCGCGTCATCAAAATTGGCACGCTCCATACATTTGAAAACCATCCCTCTTTCTTTCCGGAATCGTCTTTAATTTTTTTGCTGTCGTATCGCCGTGGTTTGTGATGGTAATGAAATCCCATCAGCTTGAGCTGGTGCTGGCAAGTATCGCCAGGTCGGCTAATCTGCTCTACGCAAAATTTGACGCCCAGCGGATTTTTAGTTCGTTCGCCATACCATGCAGCTAAACATGCCGCAAAACCTACGATTTGCGCCGAATTAATTCGATTTGAAGTTAGCTCACAAACCTGAACGTCGCACTCATCGCCAAATCTATTGCGCGTCATTGAAACGCAAGTACGGTCTTCGTCTTCTTTTCCCAAGCCGTCGGCTGTATCAATTCCGCAGCTATAGTCGCAGCCCGGTTTTGGTTCTTCATAAACCAGCAGTTTGTCCAGGGTATCGTTTTCGTCTTCTTCGTCTACCGTTTTTAAGGGCACCAGCGTCCAGAAAAATCTTTGCCCGCGGTCCGAAGTCCAACTAACGCGAATATGTTGCTTTTCGTAGTCAATGATCGATTCATCTGGATAGAATTCTTTGACAATTGAATCGCCAGTAATCGCGTATGCTTGAACAGGATTTTTTCTTTCCGCTCTTCCATTGGGCTGGATTTCATAAACATACTTTTCGATTTGATCAATTACGTCAGAATCAAAAACGCTGTCGTAAACACCAGTTAGGGCTTCAAAATCATCGGCAGCCATTTGTGCTAGCCATATTTTTTGGGTATGGTTCTTACATGCTTGGAGATAATTAAATTCCCAAAACCATTTTTGCTCAATTGGCATCCGCCAATCCTTGCCAACAACTTTAGTTAAATATGAGGTGTTACGAACATAGAGTTCGCAACGCGTTATATGTTTACGCGTTGCATCGGTTGGTTGCCAGCCGCCTGGAATAGGAAATTTTCGAAGCCAATCATCTTCGGGATATAGATCTGGCACCATAACCCAAGGAATGAAGATTGGGCACAAGCGGGAGCGCCCCTTTGGCCAATCTTCTTTGGATGCGCGCCAAGTATCGGCTAGCCAGCCGGTATTACCACCACCGGTTCCTTCAAAAACCAAAAACAAGTTGCGCGATGAGTGGGTGGCCCTAAGTAGACCTTCCTCGATCACTTTCTTCGGTTTAGGTATATCGGCCAACTCTGAGTTTTTTACGCAGCAATGGACTGTGCAAAAGCTGTGCTCAGGAGTATCCACTTCCAAATCGAAGAAGGAATCGGAAAACGCAGCTTTGTTGTTAAAAATTTGGATGTCGATAAACTTTTCATCGGCGGAATAGTGCCAGTGCTTGGGTGCATGCTTGCAGCGAACGTCCGAAGCATCCAATTTATAGTCTGTACGCTCGAATGTATTCCATCCCATTGCCGTTCTAAATCTGTTTGCGTACAAGCTGTTTAAATTAAGTGACCATTGATCATGGCAGTTTCTACCGTAATAAGTCCCTGCCGGCTTAAAATACAGCGATGCCCATCCATATTTGCGCGACGCAAGAAGATCTCTAATCTGTATTAAGAGCGACATGGAAATGGAGTGGCAAGTAATTGTTGTAGCATCATTGCAGATATGCCCATCGCCTTCGTAATAGCCGCACAACAAACCATCGATATAATCTTTTCCTGATTCAAAAACCCAATCCGGGATTTTCTTTCCTTCAGCCAACTTGCCAAAGTTTTCCATTAACCAGCGAGTCATTCCTGAGTCGTAAAGAACATAAGTTGCTGTCAAACTGTTTTTGCTTTCGTGATAATGCAAATGCTGAAACATGCCAACAACTCGGCGAAGGCCGAGAAGCACATAATCTTTTTCTTTACGATGAATGGAAAAATAGACAGCATCAGCTGGCTTATCCGCGAGCCGCGCGTTGTAATGAATACTTCCTTCCGCCAAGTAAAATCCGCAAAACCAACCGAACCCGTAATCCAAATTAAACTTTTGAGACTCAATCTCTCTCTTTTGCGCCCTTCTACCCTTTGGCGTCCACTCAATTTGAACTTCTTTTCTTTTTTGAGTAATTGGCCGAACAGGCATCCGAACAAAATCGCCTTTGCCTAATTCTTCCGCTGGCTTAAACCCTTCTGGTGTCAATAGCGGATGATCTCGCGTAACAATAAGCGACGAATAATTTCCCCAAAGCGCGATTTCGCAAGCCACTTCATTTACTCGTGGGCTTCTGACAACAGCTTTTACCTTTGCTAGCCGATTTTTCGATGTCACAACAAGATCGCCAGGTAGAACCTCGGCAATTGGCTTTACGTCGCCATTCTGAATATGAATTAAAGTGTTAGGCGCTAAACAGACGTGGATGGCCGTTGGTGTCCATCCTTGGGCGATACCGGTCGCTTGCATACCAGACTGGATCGATAAGATCGATCCGTTCTCGTAGGAGTTTTTAGATGTGGCTCTAGGAACAAGCCACCAGGGGCATTGATTGTAGACAGTATTTAGAATGCGGCCAATTAACTCGGATTTATCCGACTGCACAGAAGCCATGACGGCCTGCGTATGCGGAATGAATAGCATTTTATGGATAAACTTTAGGGCTGTTTTTGTAGAATTATGCGATACAAATCCTTCGGCAATAAAGGTATGCGTCGACGTCTGGATGTCAATCATCCGCTGAGGCGGGAGAAGTTCCACTTTAACGACTTTGCACCACCCGATTCCAGATTTTTTTCCAGGTAGTCCTTTGCCTTCCCACCATCTTTTTCCAATAAAACGCACAGGCCGAGTTTGGCCAATCAACCGGAATACTTCATCCATACGTGCAACGGAAATCCGGCCTACATCTTTTTTCCCCAACTTGCTTAACCGATTAGGATCGGGTTGTCTACAATCAAGCCCTTCCTGAAAATTGTATTTACGGTCAATTACATACTGCTTAAACCGGTTATATACGCCATTTAATACTTGCGAAAACTTTACTTCAATTCCATTTTTGCTTGTGTTAAGAGATCCCTCACCATCCAAAGCTCCGGCAACCCACGCATCATCTATATTGGTTTTATCCCATGGCGAAGTTATGTACCTGACTTCATCGTTTAAGCCAATATATTTAGTCAGTTGCCAGTGCAGCTCACTACCACCATGCTGTTTAATTAAAAAGCGATGCTCTGGTGTTGCTGTTAATACGCGACCGTCCTCGAACGTTAATCGAATCGCATGTTGGAATGTATCCCATTTAGATACAATCGTTGCGGTACGCATTTTACGTTCTTGATTATATCTGTATTTTTTCCGTGTATGTTTTACTCCTTGGCTTCTTTCAAATGCCATTTTTGTATAAAAAGCTCGTCTTTGTTCAAGCGTTAAACCTTCATCTACAGCAACTATTTCTTCACCTATAGATAAGTCATCGATCCGTTTCCATTCCAATTGTGCTGTAAGTACTCGTGTATCTCCTGATAGGCACATTCCCACTTGTCGCGCTTTGATCACGAGTAACTCAATTGATACTTGTCGTTCGTCAAAGTCCGCAATTACCGAATCAAATATCTGTTGGGAAAGCCGGTTCTTGAATTTATAGATCTGGCCTTTCTCATTACACACATAGGCATAGCGGCTTTCAAAATAGTTAGAGTCAAGGCCGCACAATGCCTGCTCATTTTCAACCCAATGCCAAACTTCCTTACGACGCTTCTCGGAGATGGTACGGGTAAGAGTTACGTAAGATGATCGAGAATTGCTCTCGATTTTTACAATAGAGTCGATATAATGCTTAAATTCGTCTACTTGTTCAAGGGTATGATAGGTCGGCATCCAACCTTCACGAGATGCGAACTCGTTTAAGTTGGCAACAATAACGCGTTCAGAGTACATGCAGCTCCGGAATTCCGAAGCGAAAAGCTATGTTTTTCCTCGCACACCTTTGCTCGATACTTTGCCCATCCGTTTACCAACACCGTGAACAGGCGGTCGCATCTTTTTCAGTTGTACGAGAACTACACGGCCAACACGCTTTTGAGATTTCATGCGGAACTCCAGGGCGATGATTGCTATCCTTTTACGGCAATAGTTTTGCTGGCGCGTTTACCCAGCTTTTTAAGGCGATTAGTGCCCTTACGAACTTCCGCACATTTTGCTGAACTAATACGTTTGCGAGATGCCATTGCGTTCTCCTTGGGAATAAGGTGCAAAAACAGAAACGGCTCAAGGCCGTTTCCGGTCCCGAGCCATTGCTTGTTCCCGCCAGAAGGCGAGGGGCATGTCGCTCAACGATTGTTTTAGATTTATGCCAAATTTTGTTTAATGTCAAGCATAACTTAAGCTTTAGATCACTTGGCGATCTAATTTAGTTTTCATCGCTGCTAGATTTTGCGTTTTCTTTGTCTAAGCGAAATACAAGACGGACTAAAGCCGTAATTAACAGTAGTGTGGCTAGACATCCGCAAGCGAATCCATCCCAAAAGGTGCGTATATCAAACTGAATCATCTGTAACTCCATTTTCAAAAGCTATCCATTTAAGACTTTAATCGCCCGATCAGCATGTTTTTCTGTGAGCCCGGTTGAAAATGGTGTTTGGACTAAAAAGGGCTTTAAATGGTCCATATCATCGTCATCGTCAAGAATAACAAAGGATTCGACTTTTGGAAATTTTTTAAGATACTTGGCTATTTCTTTGCCACGAGTTTCACCACAAAGAATTGGGGTTACTCCTGTGACATCGCCAGTTACACCCCAGGATTCGAGTAAATTCTGCATTTCTTTAAGTCCAGAACCACGCCAGGCACTACTTACAACTATTTGAGCCCCTGTGGTTTTTGTAATACGATTTAATGCGGCAATACACGATGGCCATGCTTTACTTTCAAGCGGTCGCCTTGTTTCATGCGACTGCTTGGGAATAATTGGTCCATCGAAATCTAAAAACACGATTTTCATGACGAAGTAAGTTGCCGCTGTCGAATCGGTAGTAGCTTTTCCTGCATAGTCGAACAAGATGGGAATAGATCATCAAGGTCGTCATCTTCGCCAAAAGTTGCTGGTGCTTCTGACTCACTATTATTGCTTGTGGTTGGCTGTGGCCCAAAAACGGCTTTGCCAATAAAGGTTGGGCCTTTGGGGGAGGGAAGAAAGCCAAGTGCGGTATCGATAGCCGTACGATCACGATCGCCAGAGGGCAGTTGAGCGTATTTGACGCGAGCCTGAGTAATCAATGGATGGGAAGTGTAGGCAATCACTTTAACCATATTGACGGAAAGCGCTTGGACTGCAAACAAAATTGATCCCAGCAGTTGGTTCATTTCGATTTTGGCGGCGAGAGCAATTGCTTCCCAAGGCAATCGTTCGCGATCACCAACGGGTATCGAATCATATTTTGCGAGGAAAGCAGTAATTACGTCGTCATGAGGAGCGAAGCGCATAGCGGTTAAGACGGCGGGTAAGCCACCCTCAGCATGTTGCAGCATTGGAGTAATTTGCGGAACATTGGCGACGTCTTCAGCTCGAACTTTCAGCCGTTGCAGAGCTTCCGTCGCTCGTTTCCTCTGTTTTAGAAGTTTGGGCACTTCTTTCAAGGAATTCGCGCTCGCGCCGGCCAACGATTTCTTCTTCGCCGAGTTCGCCGAGCCATTCTTTGAGCGAGTTGGTGCTGGAGCCGAGGGCTTCGCGGATTCGTTCTTCTTCGGTAGGGATACGAGTAACAATGGCTTCCCTAAATTTTTGGGGGTCCGGGAATTGCCGTTCGAATTCTTTCCGTTGCGTGACATGAATGCCCTCTAGCGCCGCTGCAATTTGTTCAACGGCACGCACAAATCGTTCATCTTGTTCAGAAAGCATCGGCATGCTCCTAGTAAGCACCGTCTTACTGGGATAGTTCGACGGCTTCCGATGCTGCCGCTTCGACATTTCGTCTTTGGTAGCGGCGTTTTTGGATCACTGGATTGCCAGATTCGTCGCGGCTAAGAGTAGGAACATCCTGATTGCTGCGTTCGCGCACGACGTTGAGCTGGGTTTCAAGGGGAACGTTTATGCGACCTTCCACGACTTTTTCAACCATGCCGGCAAGAGGTTTAATAGGCGGCGCGCCGACAATAACTTTGGAATGAATTTCTGCTGTATCCATACCGCGAAGTTGCAGATGGTATTCAAACCAGCCATCGTAGCCGCCAGGATAGGAATCCGTCACGCGCAGATTGCAATCGCTGTGGAGTTTTCCCTCTACTTGATCGAGAAAGTCGTTAATGATCTCTTCCCCGTTCAAACCTTCAACATAATCATCTTCCGCCATTTAGAACCGCCTTCATTAACACACATTGCGCGTTGCATCTGTTCGATGCACTTTGCACGTTTACTATATCACTAGCACAAAAACGGATTTACGTAACGACCTATTTATACGTTCCTTGAAATTGTTGCATCTGCTCGATGCACTTAAAAACTTTGCTACTTTGGTCGTTTTGAACAAATCCGCACCATTAATGGTTGCATCTGTCCGATGCACTCAAAGCCAGATGCTACACTTATTCGCCTTGATCGTGCCTACGTGAATATCTGGTTGCATCTGCTCGATGCACTTAATTCCCGTTGCTATAAAACCCAAAAAGCCTTGCCCAGCTATAAAAAAGTTGCATCTGTTCGATGCACTGCTTGGAGAGTTTTGAATGTGATACTTATTCAGTACCCTTTGCGTTCTACCACTCCATTACATCAACTCAATTCAAGTTGTGCTTTTGCACGGTTGCATCTGTGCGATGCACTGCAACTTGCTTACGATCCATACACGCGGCGCAAACCACGGACTTGCATGTGTTGCATCTGTTCGATGCACTAAAAACACGCTGCTACGACGTCCTAACCAGCACACTCCAACGATCATTACGTTGCATCTGTCCGATGCACTGAAAATCCGCTGTTACCGCCCCAAGGCAAATCGCCTCCGGCTTCACTCAAGCAGTTGCATCTGTCCGATGCACTGTAGCTTTTTTGCGACTGATTGTTTACGCACATTTCGTGCACCTGAAATAGTTGCATCTGTTTGATGCACTTTAGCTTTGTTGCGACAACCCACCCAGTGCAAATCGGCCCCAACCAAACACGTTGCATCTGCTCGATGCACTAAGCTGCTTTCCGGCGTTTGTATTTTGCCTTAAGCACCAAAAACTTTCGAATCGTCTCCGGATGCGGGTAAAGTACCTTGCCGCCTTCGATCATTTGTATTGTACGTCGGCCGACGCCTAAAATCTCGGCAAGTTTTTGTTGGGTAAACAAGTTGTCGCGCCTAAATTTCGACCATTCTCTGGCGCGGTTCTCGCTTTCTTCTTTGAGCGTCGATTTCTCATCCAACGTTTTTGTCATGACGGACTCGCTTTTTGCTAACTTGCTCCCGGTTCTGCGCTTTGTCAAGCCGGCTTTTCATCATTTTCCGCAAGCGATCGATTTCAACCCTCAAATCCTCGATTTGCGTATCCGCACAGTCAATTACTTGTTGCAGATAATCGCGCTGTTCGGCCGTAATCTGTAAATGATACTGCGCTTTTTGTTCCACGAGGAACGCTTGCGCCATACGACGAACGGAACCATTTAACCGATCGCGTTCCACCTTAAAAATGTCGCGTTCGAGCGCTTCCTTTTGCAGACGCAGAATCTCAGGTATGATCTCTTTTTCGTCTATGCCACCCATTTCTTCGCGTATGGCGTCGACGAGTTCCTGTGCATTCATCAGCTTTTTCTTCACAATATCTCCCTTGTTTGCACAGCATCCATAACGTGCGTTCTCTGCTTAATATGATTGCAAGGGGGATTCAACGTGTAGATCAAATACTTTTCTCGACTTTTTCTTGCATCAGGCTTTAGTATTTTTTCAAACGCAAAGTGCGATGGGTTGTAGCTTAAAACCCATAGCCATTCACTTTTGTCGCAATAAAAGATCGACAATAGCCGCTTCTGAATATTTTCAGTTGCTTCAATGTAGATCCACTCTTCGCCGGTTTTGAGCCCCAGAACGCCAGCTACGACCGGTGCATAGTCCAGGATCTGGACTTCGGTAAATGGCAGCATTCCCTCTTTCTCAAACGGCATTGTCTTTCCTTTGCGTACGGTCGATTTGATCTCGGGAGCCCAGAAACCATTATTATCTAACTTTTAAGATTCGAAATAAGATTTTTCGGCTATTCTCATTCAAGTAATGAAATCTTATTGCGAGTGCCAGCTACAATTAATCCCTTCGTAGCTGGCATTTTTTGCCCTTTTTCAAGATCAATCACGACCTTTGTGGTCTATACTGTCTCAAATGGAAGTGGTAGTAGGCCGCCTAATCTCCGATCTCGCATTGCCGCTTTCGTTTTGGTAGATGGATCGGGGCTCATCCTCCTGCCATTTGCCAAAATGCACCAGTCTTTACCACCTCGGTTTGGCTGGTGCATTTTTTATATTATTTTTAGATTTTTACGCTCAGCCTCGACGATTTTGTAGTAAACTGGCCTCCATACAGCAGAAGCCTTTATTCCTTTCATACTCCATGGCCTTCTGCTTGATAGTGGCAGAATCTTCCTTGGGCCCTATCTGCCATTTAGGGTGCCAGCTGCGTTGGGGGAATGTAGCTGGCGCCCGATCTTCTCCTCTTTTCTACGCTACGGGCTTATGCCGTATCAAAGGCCGTTGCCATGTCTTTTAGCATTCCTGAATTGATCCACGCGGTCGAAGCCCGCGGTGGCCACTTCTCTATCGACAACGAGTGCCTTTTTGTCCTTCCAGAAGACGCCGCCCAACCGCTCTTCGAAGATCTCCGCCAGCACGAACAAGAAATTATCGCCGCCATCCTCGAGCGCGATGCCGCCGCCTGGCAAAAACCATTCCAACGCTGGCTCTATACCCTCTGCATCCAAAGCCCACGCGACGCAGCAAACCTCAATTCACTTCTCAAAAACTTTCAAACCTATACCGCCGCCCAAAACCGCGATCCTTGCTACCGCGATCTTTTCGAATATTTGCTGGCCGAAGCCGGCTTCAAAATCCGCATCATTTCCGGCATCGATCTCGTCTTCGGCCTCATCCTCGCCGAAGATGCCAACATGATCAAACTCTGCGAAGGATATCTGCTACCATAAAAAACCATGACCACAAAATCAATTGCCGACTACGCCTACTACAAATACTGCATTCTCCTGGTCTACGATCCCGACGGCTATTGGGTCGCCAGAAACCCTGAACTCCCCGGCTGCACCGCCGACGGCAAAACCGAACAAGAAGCCATCGCCTCCCTCAAACTCTCTCGCGAAGCCTGGATAGAGTCCCGCCTAGCCACCAACCAAGATGTGCCAATCCCAACCTTACTGCCCTAAAACCATCCCAAAACTACAAAAAATAACGCAGTTTATGAGCGCTCTTTCTTGATCCCTATTTTCTATTTCCTGTTTCTTGGCTGCGAAGTAGCGGAAACAAAATCACGTCGCGAATAGATTTCGAGCCGGTCAGCAGCATCGTCAGCCGGTCGATTCCGATGCCTTCGCCGGCCGTCGGCGGCATCCCGTAGCCAAGAGCGCGAACATAATCCTCGTCCATCTGGTGAGCTTCGTCGTCGCCGCGTGCGCGCTCGGCTAACTGCTGCTCGAAGCGCCGGTGCTGCTCTTGCGGGTCGTTCAGCTCGCTGAAGGCGTTGCCCAATTCGAAGCCGCCAACAAAAATCTCGAAGCGCTCGACCCAGTCAGGATCGTCGGACTTCTGCTTGGAGAGCGGCGAAACAACCGTCGGGTAGTCGTAGATGATCGTCGGCTGGATGAGGTGCTCTTCGGCAACAGCCTCAAAGAGATTGGCAATGGTTTTGCCCGCCGACTCGTCTGCCTTGTAGTCCACGTCGTGCCCGGATTGGCGCAGCGCCGAGATCCAGCTATTCAACTTTTCCGCGTCGTTCAATTTGGCCAGCTCGGGTTTCGGCCCGGCATTCTTTGGCCAGAATTTCACAATCGCTTCCTTCATCGTCAGCCGCGTCCAATTTTCTTTGGCGAAGTCGATCTTGTTGCCGTCGAACTCGGTTTCTGTCGTTCCGTTCACTTGGCTCGCCACGTAGGCCACCAGATTCTCGGTCAGCTCCATCAAGTCGTAATAGTTCGAATAGGCTTGGTAGAACTCGATCGTCGTGAATTCGGGACTGTGCGAAGTATCGATCCCCTCGTTGCGGAAGCAGTGGCTGATCTCGTACACGCGGTCGATGCCGCCGACGATCAGCCGTTTTAAATAAAGCTCCGGCGCAATGCGCAGGTAAAGATCCATGTCGTAGGTGTTGTGGTGCGTCTTGAAGGGCCGCGCCGCCGCGCCGCCAGCCACCGGCTGCATCATCGGCGTTTCCACTTCCATGTAGTCGCGCTCGTCAAAAAAGCTGCGCAGCGCGCGCAGAATCTTGGCTCGCTTGACGAAGACCTCGCGGCTCTCCAGATTCGTAAACAGATCGACGTAGCGCTGGCGATAGCGAACTTCGACGTCGGCCAGTCCGTGAAATTTTTCCGGCAGCGCGAGCATCGCCTTCGACAGAAACGTGATCGTCTCCACGTGCACGGTCAGCTCATTGGTTCGCGTGCGGAACAAGTAGCCGGTAACGCCGATGTGGTCGCCCAGATCAAGCAGCTTGTAGAGCGCGAAGCCATCGTCGCCGACGGCGTCTTTGCGAACGTAAATCTGCAGCCACACGCCCTCCTGTTGCAGAGTAGCGAAGCCGGCCTTGCCCTGCGCGCGAATGGCCATCAGGCGCCCGCAGACGGCAACGGTCGTGCGCTTGGCCTCGAGCTCCTCGCCAGTTTTCTGGTCCCAGTCGGCGCGAACCTTCGACAAAGGCGTGGCCGTCTGCCCCCGCGTGACAGGAAATCGGCTAGGATAGGTGGCCTGGCCGAGCTGCACGATCTGCGCCAACTTTTCCTTGCGCAGATTGAATAGATTCTCTTCAAATTCCGAGTCGAACACGTGTGATTCCTTTGCTATGGATCGTTTCTTGCTTTAATCGTCAGTATATCGGCTGTGCAGAGATGGAATGAACCACTCCTGCACGCCCTTTGCCGATCAGCAGACAACTTCGTTCCCTCCTCACCGTCGATCTCGACGCCCTAATCCCACCCCAAAACAGCAAAAAAGCGCAGCTTCTGCGCGCTTTCACCCTAAATTCCCGCACTCCAAAATGCCCAAATCCCCTATAGGCCAGTACAAAAACCACAACTTTCCTTAAACCTTTTAAATTCATATTCTTCAATCGCTTTTGTCTGCGCTAAAACTGCGCTGTGCTCCCCAAATACGTCTGCGCTTTTTTTGCGCTACGTAAATACGTGCTGGTTCTGCGCTAAAATTGCGCCTAACGGACTGGGGCTTTACAAAATACCGGGCGGTGAAACGTCGACGACTACGCGCCACCCCCGGGGTGCCGGACAACTCCAAACGTCCGATAACGCGCGAATCAGCCGCAAACAGACCCGCGCATCGCCCCCCCGTTCCGCGTTCGTATTCTGTATAGGAAGCCGAACGATGCTTGTTTTCAGTCACTTGCAGCAACAATGCTCAATTATGCCAACAATGTAGCACCAAAATGCTTGAGACAACGCTTTGCGCAGCATCTGGCGCTATGCCCCATCCATGCGCCAGACGCGCGTTTACGGCCCGCCGAGTGCCACGTGGGGCGGTTCTGCGCGGTGTATTGATATGGGCCCAAAAAACGCCATGGAACGCGATAAAGTTTCATCGCATCCGGCCGTTTTGTTGCTTGTCTGTGCACAAAAACCGTTTTGTTTGGCGTGTAAGTTGTTTGTTTTGTTTGCGCGCGTATGCAGACAGTTGTTTTGCTAGCTGCATGTGCGCGAAAATCATTGGCTGTCTGTACGTTGGCGTGAGCGTGGGCAGCATTGTTTGAGCGCGCGCGGTGAGTTGGTTTGTGTGCTAGCGTAGTTTGTTTGCGCGTGCGAAGCGCTAACTATATATAGGGAAGGATGGGAGTAAAGGTAAATGAGAACGTATGAAAACCACGGTTTTGGGGCACGATTTTTAGGCCGCGACGCAGTTTGTCCGGAATCTGGACTGTTAGCCGTCTGCATGCATTACAAGCTAAGTTCTGAATGTGAGCCCATACGCGCGAGTTGCAAGGTGTTATCGTCCGGCTTGCTGTAGATCAAAACCAGGTCGGGGCGAATGTGGCAATCTCGGAAGTCTAGCCAATCTCCAGAAAGTGCATGATCGTAAAAAAGCACAGGAAGCGGCCCGTCATTGGCCAGCATATTCAGGATCTTAGTCCAGTTTTCCCGGAGAAATTGACGGTGTTGTCCTCTCGCTTCGCGCTTGAAGTCCCGTTTGAAACGGGAAGACTGGTTAATCGTTCGCATCAAGCATAGCATGCATACTGTCTAAGGAAACGGGCTCGACTTTGCCGGCGCGAACGGCTTTCATCGCTGCGATGGTCTCTCTATTAGGGATTAATGGCTCAAACGGAAGCGCTTTGTCATGGGCGACGCGGGTAAGCATCAAACGAACCGCATCGGAAACAGTCAAGCCAATCGCCTGCAGGACAGTAGCGGCTTGCTGTTTAATCACTACGTCAATCCGAGTCTGAACAAGTGCATTGGCTGCCATGGTAATTTCTCCTGAATTACATTGTAATATGGATGGGACGGCTTTGGGGCACGATTTTTAGGCCGCGGCTTTGGGGAAGTCGTGAAACGTCGAACGTGATATAAAAGTCCGGAATCTGGACTGTATGCCGGCCGGCCGCCGTATGCTGTTGGGAGTGCATCGCACAGATGCAACCTTGATGAGCGTTTCCGTACAAGAGTCCGGGATCTGGACTGTCTGATTATTTTTTATTGCACTATACAAAGTAGTTTGCTATATTAATTGCAGCGGCTACCGGCCGCGTGGAGCGTACACAATGGGATGGACCACGGAACATGCATCGCGCGATGAAGTTGTCAAAAGAGAATCAGGCCCTTGGCAAGCTGTAGAGGGCGCCACGGTCACGGCCGTCAAGCATTCCCGCTCTGGCAATGAAGACTGGTTTCTCTATCAGGTCGAGAAAGACGGCAAAGTCGACCACAAATTTATCTCTGTCATGGTTTGGGAAGACGGCGCCCACAAAGAAATAGATGAGGCTTGCGGGCCCTATTACTACGGCTGCCCGGTTGAATGGCTCGATGAAGTGCCCGCGCCTAAAGGCGATAGTGCAGCCACTTGGCGCGCTGAAGTCCGCCGCCGCGCGACGCCGAAAACCGCATTGTGCGGCTATGTCGCTCGCTATCAGGGTAAACGCATCGAAGTTTACGCGCCAACAGCGTTCGCCGCACAGAAAAAAGTGGCGGAACAGCTGAAAGTCCCCGCCAAAAAGCAATATCTAATTTCCGTCAACCTGTGCGAGCGCGCAGACGGTTCCGAAGTTGTCCACACGGCAGACTTTTAACTTGACGGTTTTCCCGTCTTTCCGGCCGGTACAGTTTATTCTGTATCGGCCCTTTTATTTTTATTGCAATATATAAAGTAGTTTGTTATATTGATTGCAGCGGCACCAAACCGCTTGGAGATTAAACCGTGAAGCTCGATCTAGAAAACCGCACAGTGATTCTCGAGTCAAAACCCTGCTATGGTTGCGACGGTACAGGCAAGCGCT
>Ga0187873_1000276_pt1 | contig 57551 bp, 50 predicted proteins | sample June2016WEW_16_1_2_FD_133012 | JGI IMG/M metagenome (GOLD analysis project Ga0187873, IMG submission 133012) | Peatland microbial communities from SPRUCE experiment site at the Marcell Experimental Forest, Minnesota, USA - June2016WEW_16_100 | ecosystem: Environmental > Terrestrial > Soil >...
AGACCGGCTTCATCCTGGCTGACGTTCGGATAAATCTCACTCCAGGTGCCTTCGAGGTAAACGTTGCCCACCAGCGCCGGGCCGCCGTGACCGGGACCGGCGATGTAGAACATGTCCAGGTCATATTTCTTTATGACCCGGTTCAAATGCACATAGATGAAGTTCTGGCCTGGCGTCGTGCCCCAGTGTCCGACCACCAGCGGCTTCACGTCGGAGAGTTTCAGCGGTCGTTTCAGCAGCGGATTGTCATAGAGATAAATCTGCCCGACCGACAGATAGTTGGCGGCGCGCCAGTAGGCGTCCATCTTGTGGAGCAGTTCCGGCGTGAGTGTGTTGGTTTTCATGGTTCAATTCTTTTTGTTCACCGCGCCGAGCCGGAGAATGCGGCATACCGAACGCGCGATCATAAGCTCCTCGTCCGTGCGAATGACGCGAACCGTGACCCGGCTGGCGTCCGTGGAAATCACCCCCGCACCCTCCATATTGCGTGCCTTGTTTATTTCGACACCGAGGAAATCAAGTCGTTCACAGATGCGCGCACGGACGAGAGGCGCATTTTCGCCGATGCCCCCGGCGAAGACGAGCGTGTCCAAGCCACCGAGCGCTGCGGCGAACGAACCGATCCATTTTTTCGCCTGATAGCAAAACAGCGCCACCGCTTCCGCCGCCCGCACGTCCTTTTTTTCATGCTCAAGCAGGTCGCGCATATCCGAGCTGGTTTCCGAAACGCCGAGCAGGCCCGACTCGTGATTGACCATTTTGTAAAACTGGCTGGTGGTCATTTGCTCGGTGCGCGCCAAATAAGGTGCCAAGCCTGGGTCCAAATTGCCGGAGCGGGTGCTCATCACCAGTCCCGCCGTCGGCGTGAAGCACATGCTCGTATCAATGCTTTTACCGTCGCGCACGGCGGCCATGCTTGCGCCATTGCCGAGATGCGCGAGGATCACACGGCCCTTCGATGCCGCCGGGTCGCCGAGACGCGCGAGTTCTTCCATCAAATAGGCATAGGACAAACCGTGAAAACCATAGCGTTGAATCCCCTTTGCGTCGAAGCGCCGTGGAATCGGCAGCAGCTTGGCCACACGCGGCATGGTTTGGTGAAACGCCGTGTCAAAACAGGCCACCTGGGACAGTTTCGGATAACGCTGGCGGAACGTTTCGATTAACTCAATCTCTCGCGGCAGATGATCCGGGTCGTTCGGGCTGATGCGACGCAGTTCATCCAATAGTTTTTTTGTGACAATCTCAGGCTCGGTATGTTTCATGCCGTGGACTACTCGATGTCCCACGGCTTTGACCGACGCAAAATGATTTTGTTTTTCGAGCCAGTCTATCAGGGAATTTGCCGCTGATTTGTGATCGGCAGCGGCGAGGTTGCGGCTCTCAGGCTGTTTCTTCGTCGGTGCATTGAACGTCAGATTCGTCCCGCTTAGGCCGATGCGGTCAACCTTTCCATGAAGCCCGCGCTTCAGCGGTTCTTCGACTTGGTAGAGCGCGAACTTGATGCTCGACGAGCCGCCATTGATGGTGAGGATCTGTGCGTTATTTGGTTTCATGAATGATTCCTTCGTCATTCTGCAATCCGAACGAAGCCAGTTTCGCGCATGTGGACCTGTAATCCGTGTGAAGAATGCTTCGAATCCCCAAACCTTCCGCGACTTGGACGAACATCGGGGTGTTTTCGATATAGACCACCTGCCGGGCCGGCGCTTGGGCGATGTTCAGCGTAAGCCGAAAGATGTCCGCGTCGGGCTTGCGGAAGTGGACGAAGCAGGAGGAAATGAACAAATCTACAAACTCATCCAGCTTGAACTTTCGAATCCGATACGCATTCAGTTCGCGCCCTTCGTTGCTGACCACGGAGATCTTCAATCCATACCGTGCCTTAAGCCGGCGGACCAACTCGATCATCTCGGGATAAGGTTTCGACTGCGCGAACATGAAGCGACAAAATTGAGCCCGGGTGAATGGTCGCTTCTGGTAAAAGACCACCCGGCCTAAATATTCTTCCAGCGTGAGCTTGCCCAACTCGTAAGTGTCAAAGTTCAGGCTATGCCGCTGTTCCATTTCGGCCCAGTTCAGCTTGAAGTACTTCGCCGCTCGCCGGCGGGCATGATGATCCCAGCCGTTGGTGAGCAGGACACCGCCGATATCCAGAAACAATGCCGTGATTGGTGCGCTTCTTTTCATTTGGCCGGGAGAGGGGAAGTCTGGGGAATTGGCTTCGTCATTGCCTGGTACATCATTTCCTCGCTGAAGAACGGTTGACCATACAGTTCATACCCGCCGCTTAGTTTTTCGTTAACTTTCCGCGCCAGATCGTCATGGGTTGCGGCATCGGCGTGGAAAGGCACCGCGATGATTATATATTCGATCGGAGTTTTCATGTTATGTTGAGTCCTGTCGCTATAAGATTATCGCTGCCACAGCATGTGAGTGGCTTCCAAGGGAACCGCCACGCCGTCGCAGTACGGTATTACTCGCGCCGTATAGTCGGCTGGTGGGCGCGCCGCAGATACGGTCGCACTGTAAGCGTAGCCGCCCGGCGAGCCGGCCAGTGGACGAACAAGCTTCATCTCCTGTCGCACCGGGCTGCCACCGTCAACTCCGTCGGCATAAAGCTCCACCCGCACTGCCTTCGGGTCGAGGTCGTTGAAATAGATTTGGGTCTCAAATACATGCTGTTCACCTTTGGTCTCCACTTTTAATTCGCCAAAGCGCATCGCGGCCCATTTCTGTTCCAGACTATGCCGCCAATCCACCATTTGCCTGCCGATGGCGCCTTTGTTGGCAACGCGCGATTGGTAGGCGGCAGCCGCCGGGAGATAGTGTTGCTCGGTGTATTCGCGCACCGTGCGATCAGCGGAGAAGCGCGGGGTCAACCGCGCCATGCTTTCCCGCATCCGCGCGACCCAAGCGGTAGGGATGTCTTTTTCGTTGCGGGTATAAAACTCGGGAATCACCTCGCGTTCGAGCAAGTCGTAGAGCGCCTCAGCTTCGGCCGCGTCCCAGGATGGATCGCTGTCATGCTCCTGACCGTCGCCCAGCGCCCAACCCAGATCCGGGACATAGGCTGCGGCCCACCAGCCGTCCAATTCCGATAGATTGATGCCGCCGTTGACAAGCACCTTCATGCCGCTCGTGCCGCACGCTTCCCACGGTCGCCGTGGCGTGTTGATCCAGACATCCACGCCCTGCACCAGTCGCCCGGTCAAATGCATGTCGTAGTCACTGAGGAAAATCGCATGAGGACGGACCTCGGGTTGGCGAATGAATTGTATCCATTTCTGGATCAGGGCTTGTCCCGCCAAGTCTGCGGGATGAGCCTTACCCGCAATGATGAGTTGCACCGGCCGCTGCGGATTCGATAACAGGCGAAGCAGTCGCTCCGGGTCGTGCAGTAGCAGATTTGGTCTTTTGTAGGTCGCAAAGCGCCGCGCAAAACCCAGTGTCAACGCATTAGGATCGAAGAGATGCTTTGCCTTCTCAACCGTCTCGGACGACGCGCCGGCGGCGGTATAGTGCCGGGCCAGACGCTCGCGAGCGTATTCAACCAGAGACTTGCTGGTGGCGATGCGAAATTGCCAAAGGCTGTCGTCAGAGACGTGGCGAATGTCCTGCTCCAAAGTTTCCGTTTTCCCCAGCCAGCGGTCTTTTCCACAAGCCTTGGTCCAAAGCTCATCAGCGGCCGCCGAGTCCCAAGTTGGCATGTGAACTCCGTTGGTCACATGGCCGACGGGCACTTCGTCCTGCGGCCAGTGGGGAAAGAGCGGCTCAAAAAGATGCCGGCTAACTTGCCCATGCAAGAGACTCACGCCATTCACCGCCCCGCTGCCGCGGATGGCCAGATACGCCATGTTGAAACTCTCCGACGCGTCGTTCGGATTCTGGCGGCCCAGAGCCAGCAAATCGTGGAGTTTTATACCGAGCTTCTGCTCGGCATAACCACCGAGGTATTGCTCGATGAGCGCCGGAGTGAAACGGTCAAACCCGGCGGCCACCGCCGTGTGGGTGGTGAAGAGATTCCCCGCCCGCGTGGCGGCCAATGCCACTTCAAAAGGCTGCGCATTTTCCTGCATGAAACTGCGGGCACGCTCCAACACGGCAAAGGCGGCATGACCTTCATTCAAGTGACAGACATCCGGCTTGATGCCGAGTGCCGCGAGCAGTCGCCAGCCGCCAATTCCAAGCAGCATTTCCTGCAAGAGGCGCAACTCCGGCCCGCCTCCATAAAGCTCGCTGGTAATTCCGCGATGAGCAGGAAAGTTAGCCGCGTCATTGCTATCCAGCAGGTAAAGTTTCACCCGACCGACTTGAACCTGCCAGGCGCGCAGCCAGACCGAGTAGCCAGGCAAAGTGATCTCCAACCGTAACCACTCGCTGTTCGCTTGGCGCAACGGTGTGATCGGCAACTGTCCGGGGTCGTTATACGGATAAAGGGCTTGTTGCGCTCCGTCCTTGTCAATCACCTGACGAAAATAGCCTTGTTGGTAGAGCAGCCCCACACCGACCACCGGCACACCCAGATCGCTGGCGGCTTTGAGTTGGTCACCGGCCACATTGCCCAGCCCGCCTGAGTAAATGGGCAACGCCTCGCTCAACATATATTCCATGCTGAAATATGCGACACACTTCAAAGGAGACTGCGGGTGATTTTGCTGAAACCACGCGGGTGCCTCCGCCGCCTGACGCTTGGCTCGAAGCAGGTCATCCACGTTCTTGCGGAAGGCGGGATCTCCCAGCACGCGCTGGAGTTTGTCCTTCGAGACAGTCTGCAGGACCACCCAGGGGTTTTGAGTGAACTCCCACAGCGCGGGATCAAGCTGCCGCCACACATCATCGGTAGCGTGATTCCACGACCAGCGCAGGTCCAGCGCCAGCTCTGCCAGGGAATTGAATCCTTCGACATTCGCAGTTAAAGAACTATCGATCGGCTTGCTGACCGGTGTTGGTTTATTCATGGCTTTTTCTTTCGTTTTGGCTTGGACGAAATCACCGGCTTCGGTGGTGACACCGCCAAACCAGCGTTGATGATTATCCGGGCTTCCGCCAGGATGCGGTGCAGATGCTCCTCTCCATGGAAGCTCTCGGCATAAATTTTATAGATGTCCTCGGTGCCGGACGGACGCGCCGCGAACCAGCCGCTTTCTGCCACCACTTTCAACCCGCCGATGGGCGCATCGTTGCCCGGCGCATGGGTGAGGATAGTCTTGATTTTTTCGCCCGCCAACTCGGTGAGCTTTACCTGCTGCGGTGAAAGTTTCGCCAACCGCTCCTTTTGTTCCGGAGTGGCTGGGGCATCAACACGGTCATAGGCAGGCTCACCAAACTTGTGCGTTAGTTCGTGATAGTTTTCTCCGGGATCGCGGCCCGTGCGCGCGGTGCTCTCCGCTGCGAGCAAACAGGGAATGAATCCGTCCTTGTCCGTCGTCCAGACGCTGCCATCCAGACGGAGGAAAACCGAACCCGCGCTCTCCTCCCCGGCAAATCCCAGCGAACCATCAAGCAAGCCATCCACGAACCACTTGAAACCAACCGGCACCTCGAAGAGCTTTCGTCCAAGCTTGGCGGTGATCCGGTCAATCATCTGGCTGCTCACGATTGTTTTTCCAACGGCCGCCGATTTGGACCACTTCGGCCGGTTCTGAAAAAGATAGAAAATCGCCGCGCAGAGGTCGTGATTGGGCGGCAGCAATCCTCCGCCTTTGGTGACAATCCCATGCCGGTCATGGTCAGTGTCGCAGGCGAACGAGAGATCAAAACGGTCCTTCATCCCGATCAGCCGCTGCATCGCATAGGGCGAGGACGGGTCCATGCGAATCTGGCCATCCCAATCCACCGTCATGAACCGAAAGGTGGGATCAACCGTCTTGTCGACCACCGTCAGGTTCAGACCATGTCGCTCCGCGGTCCGCGCCCAGTAATGGACGCCGGCACCGCCCAGCGGATCAACACCCAGATGGATCTTCGCGCTGCGAATGATGTCCAAATCAATAACATTGCCGAGGTCATTGACGTAGGCGGTAAGATAATCGTGCCGATGCGTCGTCGAGACACGCAGAGCCTGCTCGTGGGGAATGCGGTTCACTCCTTTGAGCCGGGCTTCGAGCAGCGCGTTCGCCTTTGCCTCAATCCAACCGGTGACGACCGTGTCTGCCGGCCCGCCATTGGGCGGGTTATATTTGAAGCCCCCGTCATGCGGCGGATTATGCGAAGGTGTGACGACAATCCCGTCGGCGAGTCCCTTTTTGCGCCCGCGATTGTAAGTCAGGATCGCATGGGAAATCACCGGGGTCGGCGTGTATTTGTCTCCTTCGGCAAGCATCACCTCGACGCCATTGGCCGCCAGCACCTCCAGCGCGGTGTCGCAGGCCGGAACGGAAAGCGCGTGCGTGTCTATGCCAAGATACAACGGGCCGGAGATGTTTCGCCGCTTGCGATACAGGCAAATCGCCTGGGTGATCGCGAGGATGTGCCATTCATTGAAAGCCAACTTGAACGGCGAGCCGCGATGCCCGGAGGTGCCAAACGCCACGCGTTGGGCCGGCACCGAAGGGTCGGGTACCTCGGTATAGTAAGCCGTAATGAGCTGCGGCACATTGATGAGTATTCCGGGTGGTGCCGGTTTTCCGGCCAAGGGGCTTATTTTCACAGTGCTTCCTTCGGTGGTTTGTTTTCGAGTTCCGTTACTTTCGCCAGACGGCGACGATGCCGCTCCGCACCGCTGAAGCGCGCGGCGAGAAATGTTTGAACCAATTCCCAAGCGAGTGCGTGACCGACTACAAGTCCCCCCAGGCAGATCATGTTCAGATTGTCGTCCTCGACGCCTTGGTGCGCTGAAAAATTTTCGTGAATCAAACTCGCACGCACACCCGCCACTTTGTTCGCGCAGACCGATGCTCCCACTCCGCTGCCGCAAATGGCGATGCCGCGCTCCACCTCTCTGCAGGCTACTGCACGGGCCAGCAGCACGACAAAATCCGGATAATCATCGTCCAACTTCGGCTGTTGGTCCCCGAAATCGATCACTTCATGACCGGCTTTGCGCAACTTTCCGACGAGTTGTTCCTTCAATTCAAATCCGCCATGGTCGGCGGCGATGCCGATGCGTTGGCGCGTTCTCGTCAATCCCGTCAGCGGCTTATCGCTGGTGCATTCACTGATGGCGCTCCCACGTCTCCGGCTTGGTGCGGTTGAGGATTTCTTTGGCATGGGTTGTATCATTCATGGAGCCGTGGGCAATGACAATGGCCATGATACGCCGGCGTGGGGGCTTCTCTATGGGGTATAACCCTACTCTTCATGTTCGGTTTCACAGGGGCTGTTGACGCATAAGTCCATCGGAGAACCATTTTCTTCGTTGGCGACAGAATTGCGCTTCAACCAAACCGCCAAAATTCCAATGTCGGCGGGCGAAACACCGGAAATACGGGCGGCTTGGCCGATGGTTGCGGGCCGAATTTTAGTGAGCTTTTGGCAGGCTTCAGGGCGAAGACTTGGCACTGTGGAAAAATCGAATGTGTCGGGGATAAGCTTATCTTCCAAGCTCTTGAATTTTTCAACCTCGGTTTTTTGACGTTCAATATATCCGGCATATTTGACTGCAATTTCGACTTGCTGGATTATTTCGTCGGGCAAAGTTTCACGTCTGCCGGACAAATCCCTGTAAGCTACTCCAGGCCGACTTAATAATTTTGCCAAAGTCTCTGAACCAGAACGTGTTGTATACATTCGATTGAGTTCATTGGCAATAGCTTGTCGCTTGGCGTGAAATTTTTTGTAATTACGATCTGGCAAAAGGCCAATCTCATGACCGACCTCAGAAAGACGCAAGTCAGCGTTATCCTGACGGAGCAGCAGACGAAACTCTGCGCGAGAAGTGAACATCCGATAAGGCTCAGTTGTTCCCTTTGTGACCAAATCATCAATCAAAACACCGATGTATGCCTGATCGCGCCGCAAGATGATTGGATTAAGCCCTTTGACTCGTCTCGCCGCATTAATTCCAGCCATAAGCCCTTGACCTCCAGCCTCTTCGTACCCTGAAGTGCCATTGATCTGCCCGGCCAAAAATAAATTGCGGCAGACTTTTGTTTCCAACGTCGGCAGTAATTGCGTTGGATAAACGAGATCGTATTCTACAGCGTAGGCCGGACGAATGATTTCGGCATTTTCGCACCCGATAATTGTTCGAACCAACTCAACTTGCACTTCAAAAGGAAGACTGGTTGAAAAACCATTTACATATATTTCTTCAGTTTTTATTCCTTCGGGTTCTAAAAAAATCTGATGCCGTTCTTTATTGCTGAACCGCACAATCTTGTCTTCTATTGACGGGCAGTATCTCGGCCCAACACCTTCAATGACACCAGAATACAACGGCGATTTGTGAAGATTTTTTCGAATTAATTTAGCTGTTTCCTGCGTCGTGTAAGTGATGTGACAGGGCATTTGACCGTTAAGTTGGTCGAGAATTGATCCCGGTGGATATTTCCCTTTTGACAAACCATTCGTTGGTTGCTTTGGACGATTTTGTTCCATGTGGAACAAATCATCCTTCCAGTAAGTAAAGTATGGGACCGGTTCGTCGCCAGGTTGTGCTTCGGTTTTGGAAAAATCAATTGAACGACGAAGCAAACGCGGTGGGGTCCCTGTCTTAAAACGGCCAAGTTCCAAACCGAGTTCCTGAAGCGACGATGAAAGGCTCATCGCAGCCACATCACCCGCACGTCCCCCGGTTTGTTGATTTGATCCGATGTGCATTAAGCCCATCAAAAAAGTCCCCGTCGTGACGACGACAGTCTTTCCATAAAATTGGACCTCCAAGGTTGTTTCTATTCCAAACGCTTCTCCATCCTTATGTAGAATTTTTGACGCCTGGCCTTGTTTAACGTCAAGATTTGGCTCTGTCTCACAAACCCATTTAAGTCTGAATTGGTAGGCTTTTTTATCGCATTGAGCGCGTGGCGCCCAAACCGCCGGACCCTTTTTCAAATTTAACATTCGAAATTGAAGTCCAGTCATGTCTGTATTTTTTCCCATCTCTCCACCGAGCGCATCAATTTCGCGAGCCAAGTGTCCTTTTGCCAGCCCGCCAATTGCCGGGTTACAGGACATCTGGCCAATCGTGTCAACGTTCATGGTCAAAAGGAGTGTTTGGCAGCCCATTCGAGCTGCGGCCAGTGCTGCCTCAACTCCAGCGTGACCAGCGCCAACCACAATAACGTCGTATTGCTTTGGATAAACAAACATGAAAAAATCAGCCTAAACTATATCTGCAATTGAATAAGGAGTGACTTGGAGTTTTTGAAATCCTGTGATTCCGGCTTGCCGCTAAATGCTCAATAACTTTAAATATAACTTCTATATCATCTTCTGCTCCAATAGCTTTTGAAATTTCTGACACGGTAAATAACTCTTTTGGTTTCTCGGAAAGATAGGTCAGAATTTTTCTTTGGATCTCGACGACTTGGCTGGCTGCTTTCTTGCCGGCTTCAACACCCGGTTGATGATAAGCGTTGATGTTGACCAACGACGCATAAAATCCAACGGTGCGCTCGAACAGTGCTATCAACATTCCCACGGTTCGTGCAGAAATGTCCCTCACAGTAATTGTCAGGGATTCCCGGCCTTTTTCCGCAAGAGCCTGCCGGGTGCCCAAGTAAAATCCATTCAGAAAATCTCCGGCCGTCACTTTGTCCTCGACCATCAAACTCGAGTTATGACCGTCGCCCAAAACTTCGATAAAGGTGACAAAAAAATCGTCCAATCCATCCCTCAGTTGCTGTATGTAAGAATGTTGATCTGTGGAACCTTTATTGCCAAAGACCGTGATCCCCTGATTGACGACATTTCGATTCAAATCCAATTCTTTGCCCAATGACTCCATAACGAGTTGCTGAAGGTATCTTGAAAACAGCTCTAGGCGGTCTTTATACGGTAAAACGACCATATTTTTGATTCCTTTACCGTTACCGGATTCAAACCAAGCCAAAGCCAATTGTAATGCCGGATTGGTTTTGATACTCTTGTTCATGGTAAGCCTATCAATTTCACAAGCTCCAGACAACAAGTCACTTATATTAAATCCTTGCAAGGCCGCTGGAAGTAATCCAACAGCAGATAACTCGCTCGTTCGTCCTCCGACCCAATCCCACATCGGGAAACATGACAGCCATTTATTTTGAATCGCGAATTTATCGAGATCACTTCCTTTCATGGTTATGGCAACGGCGTGTGAACCGAAATCAAGAGATGCTTGTTGATATGCGGCTTTTGCGACCAGCATCCCGTTGCGCGTTTCCTTTGTGCCGCCGGATTTTGAAATGACGATGCACAGTGTTCGGTTTAAATCACCGCCAATTGTGGCTAAAACTCGATTCATGCCGTCTGGGTCCGTGTTGTCAAAAAAATGTGGATTGAGCTTGTCCGTGCGCGGATCGCCCAGAGCATGGGCGACAAATTGCGGACCTAGCGCGGAACCGCCAATGCCAACCAGCAAATAATTCTTAAATGCACCGCCTTTGCCGCAGATTTCTCCAGTGTGAATTTTAGAGGCGAAGTCTTCGGTCCGTTTGACAGTTTCCTCGATTTCCTTGCGAATTTCCGGTGTTGGCGCGAGCGCGGGATTCCGCAGCCAATAGTGCCCGACCATGCGATTTTCATCGGGATTGGCGATCGCGCCTTTTTCCAATGCCGCCATGTCGGCCAGCGCTTTTTGCGCGCGTGATTCCATGCCGGCGAAAAATTTGTCGGTCACATTCATCCGGCTTAAATCCATGGCCAGGCCGGCTTCAGGAAACTCGGTGTAATACTTTTGGAACCGCTCCCACCATTGCAACTTAGGGTTGTTCATAAGATTTATCAGGGCGTAGTTGAATAAAATTGATAACGGTCTCTGGCAAGAAAATTGCGCAACGAGCTTTATGCGAAGATGCAAAGGCCGGACTAAAGGGGAAATCCTTCAAACGCCGCAAATGACCCAAACGACTGCTTACTTCGCCGGTAGCGTAACAATAATGCTTGTGCCGTGATTGAGGCGGGATTTGATTCGGATGTTGCCGCGATGCGTTTCGATGATGCGGCCGACGATGGCCAGGCCGAGTCCGGTGCCTTTGGCTTTCGTCGTGCTCAACACCGCCGTGAAGGCGCGCTGTTGGATTTCCCTGCTCATGCCCTTGCCGGTGTCCTTGCATTCCACCAGGACGTGTGTTGGTTTTTCACTCGAACGCGGCAGGCGAACGGCGCAGGATTTAATCGTGAGTGTGCCGCCGCCCGGCATCGCTTCGGCGGCGTTGAGAATCAGATTTAAAAACATTTGCTCAAGCTGCGTCGTGTCGCCCATCACGGCAGGCAAATCCGGCTGCAATTTGCGAATCAATTTAATGTTCTGGTTCGCCAGCTTGTGACGCACAAGCAATCCAAGTTCGTCGATCAATTCATTTAGATTCACCGGCGCGAGTTGCGGCTCGGTCGTGCGCGCGAAGGCGAGAATTTGTTCCACGATTTTGTTCAAGTGCTCGATTTTTGCGTCAATGAGCCGGGCGTCTTTCGCGCGCGGGTCGCCATCGGGAAATTTCAAATTCAGCGAGTGATACAGCAGCTTCATCACCGTGAGCGGATTGCGGATTTCGTGCGCGACTTCGGCGGCGAGCAGACCCAACGCGGAAAGCTTTTCGTTTTGTCGCAATTGTTCCTCCACATCCACGATGCGTTCGTAGAGCCGCGCCTTTTCAATCGCGATGGCCGATAATTCAGCCAGTGCGCTCAAAATGCGAATCTCCTCGTTTGAAAAATTGTAAGGCCGCCCGGTGTAGACGCTCAACGTGCCGGTCGCCTGACCGGCAAACAACAGTGGGACGCTTAAGAGTGAGATCAATCCTTCGCGCCGCGCCATTTCGACGTTTTGATAGCGGCCGGATGTTTGAACATTCCCCACTTGCAACGGTTTTTTGCGGCGCACAACGACGCCGAGAACGCCGTCTTCGACGCTTAATCGCGGCTTTTTAAGATACGCTTCGCCCGCACCGTGACTTGCGCGCAAATCAAGCCACTTACGGCTTTCGTCAAGCATCATCAGCGAACACATTCGCGCACGCATCAACACGCAAGCTTCGCGCGTGATGACGCGCAGTGTTTCATCCAGGTTCAAAGTCGAATTGATTGTGCGGCTTACGCTGGCCAGCGATTCAAAAAGGCGGGCTTTCAACCGTAATTGTTCGTAGAGCCAGGTGTTGTGAATCACTTTGGCCGCCTGCACCGCCAATTCCTGAAGCAATCCCTGATCGTCCTCGCTGAAGGCGTCCACGCGATCCGAATCCACGTTGAGCACGCCGCGCGTTTCACCGTTCACTTCCAGCGGCACAGCCAGTTCCGACCGCACGCCGCGCCGCGCCGCGACGTAATGTGCGTCCTGTGTCACGTCGCCGACGCGCGCGGGTTTGCCCGTGCGCGCGACCCGGCCGGTGACGCCTTCGCCAATCCGCAATTGCAACCGCGAAGCGCTGGGCGGCAATCCCTGCGACGCGTGGATTTCCAGAAAACCCGAAGTGGGATTGATTAAAACGACGGAACCACTGGACGCTCGCATGAGGCGAACGGCTTCGCCAACGATGAGTTGCAAGGCCTCCTGTGGTTCGAGTGTTGAGTGAATGACATTGCTCACTTGATAGAGCAGGTTCAGACGCTCGTAACGCGACGTCAGCTTTGAAAGCTCGTCATTCACTTATTCGATTTTGAGTTTTGAATTTTAAGTTTTTAGTTGTTTCATGCCCACGACCAAATTTTTTGCGACTCAAAATTCAAAATTTAGAACTAAAAATTTATCTGACGCGCGTGATTAGCAACAAGCCCGTCGTGCCAAACGCCAGATTCGGCAGCCACGCCGCCAGCCACGCAGGCAAAAAACCACCCGTGCCCAGCGCCAGCCCGACTTGCTGGAGCACGAAGAAAGTGAAACAAATGAAAATACTGCCCGCCACACCGACAAAAAGATTTCGCCGGCCCGACGCCGTGCCAAATGGAATCGCGATCAGCACCACGACCAGGCAGGTCCATGGCATGGCCAGCCGTCCATACAATTCCGTGAACAGCCAAAAACTATGTTTGAACTCCGGGTTGGGGTGATTGGAAAGCAGCCAAAAATGATTCGGGCGCACCAGATTGGGATGTAGCCGCAAATCCTCCAAAAGGACCACCAGTGGGATGTTTAATTTACGCGACTGAAGACTTTCATATTTGTTGATTTCGATTTCCCTCTGAATTTCTTTGGGAGTTTCATCAAATGCCGGCATCGCCAGCACATTTGTTTGAAAGAGCGGCAACAGCGGCGCGGTCGTGTCCACTTGCGCGTATTCCTTCACGTTAAAAAACATCCAAACGCCGTTCACGCGAACCGCGCGCGCTGCCTGCAACTGCCGCCACGAGCCGTTGGGCAGGGTCCAGCTCACCTTCGGACCGAACATTTCGGCGGTTTCAGGATTATATTCGCCGATAAACCACGTGCGAGTGTGATGTTCGCGCGCATTGGTGAAACCGAAGTTGCGGAATTGATTTCGCGCGCCGGGGTCATTTGAATTTTGCACATAGCGATTCTTGATGCATTCCGCCCACCCCGTGCTGTATGGCACACAAAATTCATTCAACGCAAACAACGCAAGACTCGCGATGAATCCCACGACAAAATATGGCACGCATAATCGCCACAGACTCACGCCCGCCGCGCGCGTGGCGGTGATTTCGTTGTGCCGCGCGTGGTTCGTGAGCGTGTAAAGCAACGCGAGGAGCAGCGCGATTGGCAGCACCATCACCAAAAATTCCGGTGTCATGGCGATGGAATACCCGATGACATCGAGCAAATGCAATTTACGCTCCTGCATTTCGTTCAGTTCGGTGAACAAGTCATAGGAAATCCAGAAAATCAGGAAGCCGCCGAGGCAATACGCCAGCGGCGTGAGCAGTTCGCGCATCAAATATCGGTCGAGCAACCGCATCTTGATACAAGGTAAACGGCGCGGCACGAATGGGGCAAGCCTTGTTGAGAGGCGAACCGATTAATTTCTTGACTTTCGTCAATGGCTATTGCAAAGTAATATTGTGAGTCCAAGTGGACAGGAATTGTATCGGGTTCGTGATATCGACAACATGGTGTATGGTCCGGTAGACTTGAACGGCTTGATTCAGTGGATTCAGGAAAAACGGGTGCTGCCGGAGACACTAATCCATGTCGAGGCCGAAAGCCGTTGGCATCAAGCCCAGGATTACGCGCCGCTGCAAAAATACTTTTCATCCCAGCCAGAACCGGCGCCGGGAGCCGTTCACCTCGACCGAACCGTTGACATCAGCCCCGAAGAACTCCGCCAGTTCCCGATGTTTTCCAATTTGTCGCACGAACAACTGCAACAGCTTGCAGCTTTGAGCTATTCCTTTGAAGTCGCGCCCGGGAAACTGGTCGTCAAACAGGGTGAACCTTGTGACGCAATTTACTTCGTCTTGTCCGGCGCGTTGCGCGTTCGATTGCTCGCTGGCGAAAAAAATGAAACCACTCTTCGCCGGATTTACGGCGGCGAATTTTTCGGCGAAGTCGGCATGTTTCTCCAAAGCACGCGGATGGCGGATGTGGTGGCCGATACCAAGGCACGATTGTTGCGAATTTCGTCGAATACCTTCCAAAAGCTGATCAAGGAAACCCCGGAATTGGCCGGGCCGCTCTTGTTTTCACTTGCTGCTACGATGGCGCAGCACATGGCCGAAGACCATCGGAAATCTTCACGGGGAATGACCTCGGAACTTCGGTGGCATTGAATGGTGGAGGCGGCGGGAATTGAACCCGCGTCCCTGGCAAACAAACCAGCCGCGACTACATGCTTAGTCCGGAAAATTTTTTCTGCTGTGCGATGGCGTCCGGACTCGAATCGCACCGCCTAGTCCGCATGGAATTTTCTCGGCTGCCGGCGCGCGGTCTCCGCCTTCAGCCATGCCTGCCATGGCGTTCATCCGGCGTAGCAGGTGTCCACCGGCGAACGTCGCGGCGCTTAGGCCGCGAGAGCTAATTCTTGGTTAGCTGTTTTGTTTGATGCGATGATTAACGAGGCCAACGCATCGTCCTCGGCATGCCGCCTCTGGCGCATTCCCCAGGTCGAAACCAGTGCGCCCCCAAACGGACATCTACATTTTCATGCTTAACACCTGAAAGGTCAAGGCGTGCGGTGAAAATCAGTCCGCTTCAAAAATCTCCTCAATTTTCGCTTTAAACAAACGTGCCACCTTGAAAGCCAGCGGCAAACTCGGATCATATTTTTCGGTCTCGATGGCATTGACGGTCTGGCGCGAGACACCGAGTTTGTCGGCGAGGTCGGACTGCGACCATTCTTTGGCTGCGCGCAATTCGCGCAGTTTGTTTTTCATTTATACCTCCGCCATGAAAAGATGGCTCCAATCCCGTAGTAGGCCCACATGATGTAAAACGCCCATTCCGCATGAAATTCCGGTGCGTGCATGTCGCGGAGAAACAAATAACTGAAACAGGTGAAACCTGTGGCAATTCCCGAAAAGGCCGCCGCTTCAGTGACAACTTTTCTTTGCAGTTCATCCAATCCCTCCGAAACAAAGCGGATGGTGGTGGCGGCAATGTAAATAATCGGCAACACCGGCAATAGAATCAGCCAATATCTATGTGGCAATTTGTCTGAATCGAAGTGGTTCAGCGCGCAAAGTCCCAACGCATAGGCAAAGAATCCGACAGTCATCCGTAAAACATATTTTTTAAAGTGCGTTTTCATAAATTTCATTTGAATGGTTCACAAGTTGATCACTTGAGGAATGCGTCCACCTGGGCTGCAAATTTTTCGGGCTGGTCAAGCATGACGAAGTGGAACGAGCCATCAATGCGGACTATTTTTTTGTCTGGCAGAGCGGCATAGTTTTCCTGGTAAAGCCGGTCGGAAGCCGCTGGCGGAATGCCGGCCAGGGAATCCCAGGCATGGAGTATCGTCACCGGCGTTTTTATTTTGTGCAGTTGGGGGCGGATGTCAGTCGTCATGTCCTCATACATGGCGCGGGCCACGACTGATTTGTCGGACGCAACCGCCCATCGGGTTGCCTGCTTGCATCCATCCGGGGATTTGACGAGTGCGTGCATGAAGGCGGTTTCACTTTTGGCGTAGTCATCCTGCGTTTGAGCGAGGATGCTGTCGCGCATGGCGGCGGCTTGCGGTGCCACGGTGGCAGGGTCTTTCGCGCCGAATAGCGCACCATAAAAGGGCAGTGAATCCACAATCATCAGTCCAGCCACGTCTTCCGGATGCTGAAACGCCAGCATGCTGCCCATGAGTCCGCCAAGCGAATGACCAATCACCCTCGGCGCTTGCAGCTTGTTAGTCTTGATGTAGGCGTCAATGGCATCCACCGTCGGCTGCATCATCGGACCTTGCGCGTTTGCCTGCGGCGGCGAACCGGCAAATCCGGCCACTTGGATGATGTGCAGGCGGAAATGATTTTCCAAATGGCTGGCAGTGGCATCCCACACCGCGCCCGAAGTGGCGAGTCCGGGTATGAGCAGCACGTCCGGGCCATGTCCCCGGACGGTGACAGTGATGCGGTCTGAAACAACATCCGCAGCGGCGGTGAAAACCTGCCACGTCAGAGCGACGGTTAACAAAGCGATGAATTTGCTTCTGTGCATGAGATTGTTTTTCATAAAATTCATTGGTAGCGGCGGTTGAGGATGGCGTAGCCGAGAAAATAAAAGCCCAACACCAGTGAAATCGGGAAACTGGCGGTCTGGAAATGTGAACCGAGGTGCAGATGGGCCGGCAGCACCCCGGCTTGAAAAACGCCCGCCTTGTCCAGGATATGCCAAGTCGAGACCACAAAGAGAGTCACGCCGGTCGCAAAGAGACACGCTTCCACCGACACCCGGCGATGCATTTCATCCATGCCGCGCACCCAGCGCACAAAATCCCGCACCCAAAGCAGACTGATGAGCAACGGAACCAGCGCGATGATCGCCCGTTGGGCCACAGTCCATTCCCGGGGCAGGGAGAGCAACTGGTCGCCCGCCCACGACAGGATCATGGCCACAAAGGCCCAGGTGTTCGCTTTTAAGTTCGCCCGCAACGAATAACTCGGGCCAAACATGATTTCTTCCGGAAGATTTGGTTTGTCATTCATGCAGCCAGTGTAAAGCATACTTGTCATATGTCAAGCATTCTTTACATTTATTTTTAAGTGAAAAAAGGCTGGAAATCCGGGTGTTTCTTTCAAATCACGCGCCAGCGTCCTGGACTGCGGTGGCCCTCCACCGCTTTTCGAACCACCCAAAGCGCCAGGGGGCTGGCGCACTCCAAAACGCTTCGCGACGTTCGCACCTCCAAACAAAAACGAGGCTGGAATTGTTCCCAGCCTCGCTCGCTTTCGATTCCGTCGAACGTTATTGCTCCACGCCGACGCGGTAGAAGCGAGCATTGCCCGGAAGAACGGCTGTATCGGTTTGGGTGTTGGTGGGCGCGGTGGCGGCAATGTTCGTGCTGACAATGGAATTGAAGCCTGTCAGCAGGTTGGTGGAACGTTCAAGCCAATAGGTCTTTCCAGCAACGCTCGGCCAGCCCAGCACGACGGCGTTGGAGTTGGTGGCAGACAACACCGTCAGCTGCAGGCAGGAGGCGGCATTGGTCGGATTCGTTCCTGCTACCCACTCCGCCAGATTGCTCATGCCGTCGTGATCGGGGTCGGCGTTCGGGTCGGTGCCGGTCAGATGGCCGAAATACTCAAGTTCCCACCAATCCGGCAGGCCATTGCTGTCGGTATCCACCATGCGTTGCAGGTTGAGCCGCCTGCCGTTGTGCACCTCGCCCTGTAAACCCGGGACGACATCCGCATTCGTGAGGACGCGTTGAATCCGTTGAGCCACGGTTTCGTTTGGAAAGTTCATCGCGGCGAACGCGACCGCGCCGGACACGTGGGGCGTCGCCATCGAGGTGCCGTTGAGGTATTGATAAATCTGGGTGGGATCAGGCTCGTTGACGACGGTGGCGGGGGAATTTGTTTGCAACGCAAGCCCGTCGGCCTGGGCAAGGGAGACGGCGGGAATCCAGTTGTTGGTGCCACCCAAAGTGCCGGAGAAATTGCCGTTGGTATTGTTGTAAATGATGGCCGCGAGCGCGCCAGCGGTCATGGCGTTGACCACCTTGTTTGAAAAAGTGAGGGTTCCGCGCTCAATCAACGCGATGTTGCTGCGCACGGCGGTTGGAAAATCCGAGGGATTTCCCAGCCCGCAATAATAAACCGTAGCGGTGATGCCGGTGGTGGTGCCGGAATACGTCAGCTCGTTGGCGCTATAGATTGTGGATCCCTGCTGGACAGAGGCAATCGTGCCCGCCAGCGCAACGGGCAACAACGAAAGGATGTTCACGCCGGGCGCCCCCAAATCCACGGTGTTGGTGCCGTAGTCTGAAAAGGACGCCAGGGCATCATTCTGGTCGGTGGCCGCCACGACAATCATGTTGCTCAGCCGGTAACTGGCGGGATAAAAGGCGGTGGTGTCGTTGTCGCTGGTGTTGTTTCCCGCTGCGCAGCAAAAAATGATGCCGGCGGTGCCGGCGGCCTGCATGGCGGCGCGCTCGGTGCTGTTGGACCCGCCACCACCGAAGGATTCATTGATGGCGACAATATTCGCGCCACGGCCTTTCATCATGGTCGCGTATTCAATCGCCTCGATGATGGCGGAGTCGGGCAGGGAGTTGCCGTCACTCGATGCCCGGAGCGCCATAATCTTGGCCTGATAGTCCACCCCAATCACGCCCAACTGGTTGTTGCCGATGGCAGCAATTGTTCCGGCCACATGCGTTCCATGAAAAGCTGAGTCCGTCGGGTTGGGAAGGTTGTCCGCAAAATCATAACCGTAATAATCGTCCACGTATCCGTCGCCGTCGTCATCCACACCGTTGCCGGCGATCTCGCCGGGATTGATCCACATGTTGCCGGCCAGATCCGGGTGCGTGTAATCTGCGCCCGTGTCAATGACCGCCACCACCGGCCGGTTGGTGGTGGTGGGGGTTGGCTGTGCCAGTCCCCAAGCCGCGACAAACCGGATGTCGTCTCCCGCCGTTCCCGCAGTCCCGTTGACCGACTGGCCGGTGTTTTGCAATGCCCACAGATTGGCAAAATACGTGTCGTTGAATGTCGTGGTGGTCACCCAACGCAGATAATTCGGTTCGGCGGTTTCCACCGCCGGGTCCCGGCTCAACTCGGCAATCAGTTCCGCCGTCGTCCGGTTCCTGGCGCGTATTAACCCGGTATGGCGCCCTCGATCCCGGGAGAGTCTGGCAAAATGTTTCGTCAACGCCAGCGAATGGCCGGCCAGCGCCTGTTGGGCGGCATTCAAAGTCACCGACGGTTTGAAAGTAACGATGACTTCGCCTTCAACGTATGCTTGTGCCGGATGGCTTGAGCCCGCCGGCGCCCCGCTGACTGTCAGGCTCAGTATCATGAAGGCGGCTGACATTCCCTGGCCAAAAATCTTCATCAAAGGTTTCCTTTCCAGCATACTATAATAACATCTCGGGAGCGGGTTGACAAAAATTAAAACGAGGCTGGAAAACCGGGTGTTTCTTTCAAACCGCGCGCCAGCGTCCTGGACTGCGGTGGCCCTCCACCGCTTTTCGAACCACCCAAAGCGCCAGGGGGCTGGCGCACTCCAAAACGCTTCGCGACGTTCGCACCTCCAAACAAAAACGAGGCCGGAATTGCTTCCAGCCTCGCCTGTAATTTCGTTGGTAGGGACGCGCGGCCCGCGCGTCCGGGCGGACGGTTCGGCGAACCGTCCCTACCTTAATAATCCATTCCGCCCATGCCGCCCCCGCCCCCGGGCATCGGGGCCGGCTTTTCCTTTTCAGGAATGTCGGCTATCAGGCATTCGGTTGTCAGCAACAGGCCGGCAATCGAAGCCGCGTTTTGCAGCGCGGTGCGGGTGACCTTCTTGGGGTCCACCACGCCGGCTTTGACGAGGTCTTCGTAGGCGCCGGTGGTGACGTTGTAGCCTTCGTTGCCTTTGCGCTTCTTGACTTCTTCGACGACCACCGAACCTTCGACGCCGGCGTTCTTCGCCAGTTCGCGGGTCGGCGATTCGATGGCGCGCTTCACGATGTCCACGCCGATTTTCTCGTCTTCATTTGCGCCCTTGACCGCTTCAATCGCGGGCAGACAGCGGATCAATGCCACGCCGCCGCCGGCGACAATGCCTTCCTCGACCGCCGCGCGCGTCGCGTGCAACGCGTCCTCGACACGCGCCTTTTTCTCCTTCATTTCGGTTTCGGTCGCTGCGCCAACGTTGATGACGGCCACGCCGCCGGCGAGTTTCGCTAGGCGTTCCTGCAATTTCTCGCGGTCGTAATCGCTGGTCGTCTCTTCGATCTCGCGGCGGATTTGATTCACGCGGCCCTGGATATCGCTGGATTTGCCGCCACCTTCGACGATGGTGGTGTTTTCCTTGTCAACCACGATGCTCTTGGCGCGGCCGAGGTCGGCCAGTTCAATGCTCTCAAGCTTGATGCCGAGGTCTTCGCTGATGAACTTGCCGCCGGTGAGAATGGCGAGGTCTTCGAGCATGGCCTTGCGGCGGTCGCCGAAGCCCGGGGCTTTCACGGCGCAAACATTCAGCGTGCCGCGCAATTTGTTCACGACCAGGGTCGCGAGCGCTTCGCCTTCAACGTCCTCGGCGATGATGAGCAGCGGTTTGCCCGTGCGCGCGGCCTTTTCGAGCAACGGCAACAGGTCCTTCAGGCTGCTGATTTTCTTTTCGTAATTGAGGATGTAGGCGTCTTCGAGCTTCACCTCCATCGTCTCGGCGTTCGTGACGAAATAAGGAGACAGATAGCCCTTGTCGAACTGCATGCCTTCGACGACCTCGAGCGTCGTCTCAATGGACTTGGCTTCCTCGACGGTGATGGTGCCGTCCTTGCCGACCTTGTCCATCGCGTCGGCGATGATCTCGCCGATGGTGGTGTCCCAGTTGGCGGAGACGGTCGCAACCTGCTTGATCTCGTCCTTGTCCTTCACCTTCTTGGCGATCTTGTCAAGGTGCGACACCGCGGCTTCCACGGCCTTGCCAATGCCGCGCTGGATGCCGATGGGGTTGCCGCCCGCCGTGACGAACTTCAGGCCTTCGCGATAAATGGATTCGGCCAGCACGGTGGCGGTGGTGGTGCCATCGCCGGCGGCGTCGCTGGTTTTGCTGGCGACTTCGCGGATCATCTGTGCGCCCATGTTTTCGTAGGCGTCCTCCAGTTCGATTTCCTTCGCCACCGTCACGCCGTCCTTGGTGATGGTTGGGGAACCATATTTCTTGTCAATGACCACGTTGCGGCCCTTGGGTCCGAGCGTGGCGACGACCGCCTTGGAAAGCTTCTGGACGCCGCGCAAAATCGCCTGCCGCGCCGCCTCTTCAAACAATAATTGTTTTGCTGCCATAATTTTAATCAGTTTTGAGTTTTAAGTGTTAAGTTTTGAATTCAGGCTCTGGGCTCGTGGCTTTGGGTTTGAGGTTTTCTCGTGCCCGGCGCCTCGTGCCTCGCGCCTCTTTTTTAAACAAGCACAGCGAGGATGTCGTCCGATGACAAAATCTTGTATTCCTTGCCGTCAATTTTGATTTCTGTGCCGCCGTATTTGCTGACAAGCACGCGGTCGCCCTTTTTGACTTCAAACGGGATTTTCTTTCCATCGTCGTTGGTTTTGCCGGTGCCGAGGGCGATGATGATGCCTTCCTGCGGTTTTTCCTTGGCGGTATCGGGAATGATGATGCCGCCCTTCTTGACTTCCTTTTCTTCAACCGGCTCGACCAGGATACGGTCGCCGATCGGTTTAACGTTTAGTGCCATAGGTTCTTTCGTTTTTGTTGTTTGGTTTCGAGTTGTTAATTGTAATCAACTCCCGCCGCACCCGCGATGGGAAAATTTATTCAGATAGAGCGCTTGTTATCTTTTCTTTTTATAAAAACTGGCTTCTGAGTCAGGACGTCCATACATGTAAAAGCCATAGCCAGCGGAGTCACAAGCGGTCTCCATTAAAGAAAGCCATTCATAAACAGCGTTGCCCAAATCATATTCACCTTCACCGCTTTTAATCATCGAATCTCCGAAAATACTTTCCGCTTCCATTCGGTCGATTACAAAACCATGATCTTTGTAGCCATAGACCAATTGTATTGCGACATCTTGAGGATTCCCTTTGAGCGGTGAGACTCTTTTCTTCAACAATCGTTCCGCATATTGCACAGCGGATTCTGCAACGCGCTCGTAATAACCAAGGTTTACCAAATTCAATGAGGATGAGAGATATTTTGCAAACATATCTGATGCCTTCGGATATTGACTTGCGAGTTCAGCCACATGTTGGACTGCATTTTTGAGTCCCAGCGCAGGAAGGTCATTGAATTGAGGATCAATCGGGCCTAGTTCGCTCATCTGCCCCATGTGAATTTCATCGGCTCCACAACACAATAAAGTAGCTGCTGATTTGGCGCGACGAGGAACGACGGCGATAAATTTTTCAGTTGTTGATTCACGGCAAAGCTTGCTTATCAAATATGCCGGCTCAATTTCACCACCAGCAGACGTGATAATAAGACCGATTTCACGCTTTTGTTTGAATGAATTAATTGCCTTGTAAATCTTGTCAGTATCCGTTCGCAGCATCGTCAAAGGGTCGTGAATGATGAGCCAATTGTATTTTGGATAAGCCGGAGATAAACTTATCGCCTTCGTAAGAATTTTACTTACGCATTCACATAATTCCTTTCTTTTGGCCAAGGGATTTTCTCCGTTGATTAACGCCCAAAACTCTCCGTAAATTTGGCTCAAAGATTTCTCAGGTGGTGCTTGTGGACCTTGGGGCTGTGTTGGTGATGAAGGTTCAGTTGGCGCTGCACTTGGCATGGCTTCTGTATTTTCTACGGTAGTATTTGGAACTACCGTTTCGCCATTTACCGCGTTTGGAGCCAGTTCCGGCATAGAATTAGTTGTTTAAATTTTTATTTCTTCTCGTCCACAACTTCGGCGTCAATCACCGTGCCGTCGTCCTTTTTGCCCTTTTTCTCCTCTGACTTGGCTTCACCAGATGGGCCGGCGCCCTGCGCCTTTTCAGCCTGTGCTTTCGCAGCAGCAGCTTTGTAAAGTTCGGTGCTCGCGGCCTGCCACACTTCGTTCAACTTTTCAGCCGCGGATTTGATTGCAGCCGTGTCGCTGCCTTTGAGCGCTTCTTTCACGTCTGCGACGGCCTTTTCGATCTTGGCCTTGTCGTCGCCGGAAATTTTGTCGCCGGTTTCCTTGAGCATTTTCTCGGAGCGATAGACCGCGCTGTCGGCTTCGTTGCGCGTCTCGACTTCCTCGCGCTGCTTCTTGTCCTCGTCCGCGTGTGCCTCGGCGTCCTTGCGCATTTTCTCGACTTCGTCCTTCGAGAGACCGCTGCTGGCGGTGATGGTGATTTTTTGTTCCTTGCCGGTGCCGAGGTCCTTGGCGCCCACGTGCAAGATGCCGTTGGCGTCAATGTCGAACGTCACTTCGATTTGCGGCACGCCGCGCGGGGCGGGCGGGATGTCGGTAAGATGAAACTTGCCGATAGTCCGGTTGTCTCTTGAAAATTGGCGTTCGCCCTGCAGGACATGGATTTCCACGCCGGGTTGGTTGTCCGATGCGGTGGAGAAAATTTCCGATTTGCGGGTCGGAATGGTGGTATTGCGCTCGATGAGCCGCGTGAACACGCCGCCCAGCGTCTCAATACCAAGCGACAACGGCGTCACGTCGAGCAGCAGCACGTCCTTGACCTCGCCCTTGAGCACGCCGCCCTGGATGCCGGCGCCCACGGCGACGACTTCATCCGGGTTCACGCCCTGATGCGGCGGTTTATTGACGAGTGAATGCGCGGTCTCGACGACTTTCGGCATGCGGGTCATGCCGCCGACGAGCACCAATTCGTCAATCTTTGCCGCGTCAATATCGGCGTCCTTCAAACAAGCCTTTACCGGCGCGATGGTGCGCTCGAACAGTTTATCACAAAGCTGTTCCATTTTAGCGCGGGTCAGCTTCATCGAAATATGTTTTGGGCCGCTGGCGTCGGCGGTGATGAACGGCAGATTGATTTCGTATTGCTGCGCGCTGGAAAGGGCGATTTTGGCCTTTTCAGCCTCTTCCTTGATGCGCTGGAGGGCGTCGGGCTGCTTGCGCAAATCCATGCCGGATTCCTTTTTGAATTCGCCGAGAATCCAATCCATGATGAGGCCGTCCCAGTCGTCACCGCCGAGGTGCGTGTCACCGTTAGTGGCTTTCACCTCGAACACGCCGTCACCGATTTCCAAAACTGAAATATCGAATGTGCCGCCGCCCAGGTCATACACGGCGATTTTCTCGTCCTTTTTCTTGTCGAGACCGTAGGCGAGCGACGCAGCCGTCGGCTCGTTGATGATGCGGAGCACTTCCAGGCCGGCGATGCGCCCGGCGTCTTTCGTGGCCTGGCGCTGCGAATCGTTGAAGTAAGCCGGAACGGTGATGACGGCCTGTGTGATTTTTTCGCCCAGACGCATTTCGGCGTCGGCCTTCATCTTGGAAAGGATCATCGCGGAGATTTCCGGCGGTGAAAATTGTTTCGCTTTGCCGTCCACTTCCACTTCCACGGCGGCGTCGCCGTTGGACGTCTTTACGACTTTGTAGGGGACGCGTTTGATTTCCTCGCTGACTTCATCGAATTTGCGGCCCATGAAACGTTTGATGGAGTAAACGGTGTTGCGCGAGTTAGTGACGGCTTGGCGCTTGGCCGATTCGCCGACCAGCCGTTCGCCGCTCTTGGTGAACGCAACGACGGACGGTGTGGTGCGTTTGCCCTCGGAATTTTCCAAAACCAGCGGCTCGCCGCCTTCCATGACCGCCATACAGGAGTTCGTGGTGCCCAAATCAATGCCTAATACTTTTGCCATAAAAAAAATAAATATTGGTTGTCTGCCCCTTATTCCAGTGCAATTATGATGCCGTAATTCTCAAAACGATACGGAAGCCTTATAAACAAAGGGTGGATTTCTGCTTTTCAGGTTTTCCGGCTGGCTAAAAAATAGTGCCAAAAGCGTCACAGTGGCACAGTAAGAGTGCCGTTTGGCACAGCTAAACAAGGTAGGGCGCGATGTCCCTATCGCGCCGTTTTAATTTTGCGGCGCGTTCGGAGAACACGCCCTACCCTCTTTGCTAGTTGCTTCCCGGTTTGACGGTGGGAATCGCGGCCCGTTGAAACTTCATGGTAGGGCGCGATGTCCCTATCGCGCCGAAAGTGAAGGTGGTATTCGGTCATTGGAGCGATAGATCCACGGCCAATTTTCGACCTGTTTACATATGCCACGCCTTACCGGATTCAACAGAATGTAACTGATCTTTTCTGCTTCCTCGTGATGGTCACGCAAACGATGATCGAAGAAATCGCGTTGCCAGACGATTTTCTCATTCCGAGTTAAAAATCGTTTCCAATTTGTAATCGTCGTCTTCATTCCCGCCTCTCGCGGAAACGCAATGACGGCATGGAGATGGTCCGGCATCAACAGCATGAGCCGACAATGCCAAACCAATGCTTCGTGATTGTGCGCGGCTGCGGCCAGCACAGCTTGACCTGTACCTTTGCGACAAAGCTGATTTTCCACCCGAGGTTCGCAATTGATGGTGATGAAAAAGAATGAGCCGTCCGAAACCCAAGGTGGAATTTCGTGGCCGGGGCGGGTGCGAACAGGAAGATTCATCTTTGAGAAATTGCAGTTTGTTGTTTAGCCGGACAACCCAAATTTTTTTGAGACGGCGCGTTCGGAGAACGCGCCCTACCTATTTTTTGATCGTCAGGTGCTTGGCTCACATGATGAGGCGAGCTATCCCTAGCCCCGCCGCGGCGCGATAGGGACATCGCGCCCTACCTCTTTAACTTATTTGCTTCCCGGTTTAGCGGCGGGAATTTTGGCGAGATCAGGCGGTAATTTGTCCGGCTCGAACGCTTCGACTTGGAGCGCAATCAAGCTGGCGAAGGGCACGCCGAAGTTCACCGTGCCATTCGAACGGTCCACGATGGCCGCTACGCCGGCGACTGTTCCGCTGTGGGCGCGGACGATATCAATCGTCTCCTGCACGCGGCCGCCCCTGGTCACCACATCCTCGACGACGAGAATTTTTTCGCCGGGCGCAATTTTGAATCCGCGCCGCAATGCCAGTTTGCCATCCTCCTTTTCCGTGAAGATAAACCGCACACTGAGCTGCCGCGCGACTTCCTGTCCAATGACGAGTCCGCCGAGCGCGGGCGCGATGACGGTGACAGCGCCGAATTTGCGGACTTTACCGGCCAGCGCGCCACCGAGCTTCTCGACAGTCGGCATTTGCTGAAGCGCGAGCGCGCATTGGAAGTATTGGCGGCTGTGCAAACCGCTGCGGAGAATGAAATGGCCTTCGAGCAGCGCGCCGGTGTCGCGGAAAATTTGCAGGACTTCGTCTTGTGTCATGCGGGTATGGTATGTAGCCGCGACCTTCAGGTCGCGCAAGCAAAAGCGCAAGCTAAAGCTTGCGGCTACGTTTCATTTTCTGAATTCTGGCTTCGTGCCGAAGTGGATCAAATTCATCGTCGCCATTTTATTGCTGCCGGTTTGTGCCGGCGCGGCGAAGGCATTGTGGCTGGTGCTGTGCGCCAGCGGCAAAGCGGACGTGGTTTGGGTGCCGTTGCTGGCGGGAGTGGTTTGTTGGGTCGTGATTTACGCGCTGTTGCCGAAGCCAATGTGGATTTACGTGTTCGGCCATGAATTGACGCATGCGATTTGGACGTGGCTGTTCGGCGGGCGCGTCAAAAAATTCAAAGCCGCCTCCGACGGGGGGCACGTGGTTGCGAGCAAAACCAATTTCGTCATCGTCCTCGCTCCGTATTTTTTCCCGCTCTACGCGGCGTTGGTTGTCGCGGTGTTTGCCATCGGCCATTTGATTTTGGGGTGGAAGAATGATTTGGTTTGGTTTCACCTGATTGTCGGCGCAGCGTATGCGTTTCACGTGACGTTGACCTGGCATGTGTTGAAAACGCGGCAGTCCGACATCACGTCGCAGGGTTGGTTGTTCTCCGCGGTGATTATTTTTCTTGGCAACGCCAGTGTGCTGCTGTTTGGCTTGCCGTTATTGACCGCAAAGGTCAGTTTGTTCAACGCGCTGGGCTGGTGGCTGGAAAGCACGGGACAAATTTTCAACTGGCTGGCGCGGTGGCGTTGGAGTTGATGCCGAAATTTATCAATAATTCTGTCTTGAAATAAAACGCGGATAGGTTCAAATCTTCAAAAAGCGCCGTATGGATTTAGGTGATATTTTAAGCAAGGCACAAATCATTCCGGATTTGCACGCGAAGGATCGCTGGGAAGCGATTGATGAATTGATTGGCAATCTTGTCGACACGGGCAAAATACAACCCGGCGACCGCGACGCCGTGACCGCCGCCGTCAAAAAGCGCGAGACTTCCATGAGCACCGGCATCGGGTTCAGCATCGGCATTCCGCACGCCTCGACCGATTTGATTCTCGAAGTTGTCGGCGCGCTGGGCCGTTCGAAGGATGGCGTGAACTTCGACGCGCTCGACAATCAGCCGGTAAAGCTCGTCATGCTGTTCCTCGTGCCGCAGGGCCAGTTTCAAAAGCACCTTCACACACTGGCCAACATCGCCAAACTCCTGCACAAGGCCGATTTCCGCCAGGCGCTCGAACAGGCGCCGGATGCCGAGGCGATGCTCAATATCATCAGGGAATACGGGAAGAAGTAATTTCTGTTCGGAGGGACGAGCTCTGCGAGTCCCCGACCTTCAAAGCCTTGTGTGAAAGTGGGCTCGTGTAACTCGCCCCTCCGAAATTTTATCCGTGTTCATCTGTGTCCATCCGTGGTTAAATAATTCCCGTGCTGCCGCACAAACAAATTGAGCTGAAACTGCAACAGGCTGTCCGGGCTGTTTTGCCTGAGGCTGATGTTTCAAGCGTTTTGGTCCGGCCCTGCCCCGATCCGAAGTTTGGCGATTATCAATCCAATGCGCTGATATCGCTCGCCAAGTCGCACAAGTTGAACCCCCGCCAGGTGGCCACGGATGTTTTGGCAAAACTCGATGTTTCCGAGATTTGTGAGAAAGTCGAAATCGCCGGGGCGGGTTTTTTGAATTTCCGGCTGAAACATTCCGCGATTGTCCAAACACTGCAATCCGCGACGCGCGGCGAGCATTTGTTTTTTGAGAAAGCCACACAGCCGCGCACCACCGTCATTGATTTCAGCTCGCCAAACGTCGCCAAGCCGATGCACGTCGGTCATATCCGCTCCACCGTTCTTGGCGATTGCCTCGCGCGCACGCTGCGACTGCTCGGCCACCGCGTCATCACCGACAACCACATTGGCGATTGGGGCACGCAGTTTGGAAAGTTGATTGTTGGCTGGAAAAAACACCTGAACGTTGACGCGCTCAAAGCCGATCCGCTCGCCGAAATGGAGCGGCTTTACAAACTCGTAAATGCCGCGAGCGAGGCCGACGAGAAAGTTTTGGAGGAAGCGCGCCAGGAATTGGTGAAGCTCCAAAGTGGCAACGAGGAAAATCTGAAAATCTGGCGCGAGATGGTTGCGCTTTCGCAAAAGCAATTCGGCGAAATTTATTCGCGGCTCGGTGTGAAGTTCGACCACACACACGGTGAGAGTTTTTACAATCCGCGCCTCAAGCCGCTCGTGGATGAATTGCTCGCCAAAGGCATTGCGCGCGAAAGCGAGGGTGCGATCGCAATTTTCTTCGACGATCCCGCAACGGCGGGACAACTCAAAGAACATCCCGCGCTCATCCGCAAAAGCGACGGTGGTTTCAATTACGCAACGACCGATTTGGCCACGCTGGCATATCGGCTCGAAACCTGGAAGCCGGATGAAATCATTTACGTCACCGACGGGCGACAGCAGTTGCATTTTCAGCAGGTCTTCGCCGCGTTCCAAAAATGGCATCCCGAGGCGAAAACGAAACTCGCCCATGTCTGGTTCGGTTCGATTTTGGGTGAGGACGGCAAGCCGTTTAAAACGCGCAGCGGTGAGACAGTAAGACTGGCCGATTTACTGGATGAAGCGGAGAAAAGAGCGCTCAAAATCGTTTCCGAAAAGAGCCCCGAAGTTTCTGAAGCTGCGAGGCGTGAAATCGCCCGTGTCGTCGGCATTGGCGCGGTGAAATACGCCGATTTGCTGCCGAACCGCCAGAGCGATTACGTTTTTAGCTGGGACAAAATGCTCGCGCTCAATGGCAACACCGCTCCGTATTTGCAATACGCTTATGCGCGAATTCAAAGCATTTTTCGGAAGGGCAACGTAGGACAGGCTTCCAGCCTGTCTCCATCTGAAGAAAAAAAGAAGTTAGAGACAGGCGGGACGCCTGTCCTACTAAACGCGCCCGAAGAAATCACACTCGCGAAACATTTGTTGAATTTCGGCCTGACGCTGGAAGCGGTTGTCGGGGAATATCGCCCGAATTTTCTCTGCAATTATCTTTTTGAACTGGCCGGCAAGTTCACCGCGTTTTACGAAAATTGTCCGGTGCTCAAGGCTGATGCTGCAACGCGCGCCAGCCGCCTTGCACTTTGCGATTTGACGGCGCGCGTTTTGAAACAAGGCCTCGAAATCCTTGGAATCGAGGTTTTGGAACAAATGTGATTCCAAAGCGGCGCTTCATCGCGAAGTAAATGTTTGAATTGCCCAAAGCAGATGCGCACCACGGTCAGCACGAAGAATCTTGGTCGTGCCCGCCGGTGTGCTTATCTTGAGGACCAACGTTCGGCAGGCAAAACATGCGCCATCTCTCCCAACCCAGGGTCTTGAAACTGGCAGTCATCGCCGCGCTGGCCACTGCACTCGCATGTTATCCCCGCCTGTCGTTTTGGCTGAACCGGTCTGCTCCGATCTGGTATCTGGAGACCATGATCTTCTTTTGTAGCATGGTTCTTTGGAGTTTCGTCTTTGCGTGGCACACACTATACACCCAGCGACCGGTCTGGATTCTCAAGCAGGAATCCGGACCGTTCATCGCGGTGACCCTGGTTGGAATTATCGCTGCGATGGTGTTTCATCTGTTTCTTGACCCATCGCTCCGATTCAAAGTGCCGGAGGAATATCCGGTTGACTTGGAACATTGGTTTGCACTGGTGCTGTTTTCCCTCTTCTTAAGCCAGTTGTTCCTTCTCTTCGCCCCTTTTGCCTGGCTCATGCGGTTGTTTCATAACCGCTGGGTGGCAACCTGCCTGACCGTTTTGTTTGGAGCTGTTCTGTTGGTGATCAAAATCCACTCTTCCCCAACGCCGATTCCGCTGCCACTGTTTGCCGCGCTTCTGGCTGGCAGAATCATCACGGGATTTCTGGCGGTTTGGTTCTATCTTCGCGGTGGAATAATTCTGATCTGGTGGTGGACTCTTCTGTTTGAAGCCAGACATTTGCTTGATCTGGCTGGCAATTCATAAAGGGACGCGAGCCGAACTTCAAAATTTCGTGTTCAACCGCACCATTTTGATTAAATCTTTGCGCGATGTTTGAATTGCTCAAAACGGATACCCGTACCAAAGCGCGCTTGGGAAAATTGACCAACGCCCATGGCGTCGTGGACACGCCGGTGTTCATGCCCGTTGGCACGCAGGCCAGCGTCAAGGCGCTCGACCCGCGCGAGCTGTTGGAGATGGGCACGCAAATCATCCTTGCCAACACTTATCACCTCAACATCCGGCCCGGGCTGGAAACTATCCGCGCTGCGGGTGGGCTGCATCGCTTCATGAATTGGGAACGTCCGATTCTCACCGACAGCGGCGGTTACCAGGTCTTCAGCCTCGCCAAAATCCGGAGAATCAAGCCTCACGGCGTTGAGTTTAATTCGCACGTGGATGGCACGCCGCTGTTTCTTGGCCCGAAGGAGGCGATGGAAATCCAGCGCGTCCTCGGCTCGGACATCGCGATGGTCTTTGATGAATGTCCGCCGCATGACGCGCCGGCCAGGGAACAAAAGCTTGCCGTCGAACGCACGATCCGCTGGGCGCAGGAATGCCGCGAGCAGCCGCGTGCCGAAAGGCAATTGGTTTTTGGCATCGTGCAAGGCGGCAGCAATCCGGCGTTGCGCGAAGAGTGCGCCAAGGCGCTCGTTGCGATGGAATTCGACGGTTACGCCATCGGCGGCGTCAGCGTAGGCGAGCCGGAACCGGAAATGTTGAAGGCGATTGAACTGACCGAACCGCATCTGCCGACGAACAAGGCGCGTTATGTGATGGGACTCGGCACACCCGCGCAAATGATCGAATTGATCGCGCGCGGCATGGACATGTTCGACTGCGTGCTGCCGACGCGCGTGGCGCGCAACGGCACGGCATTTACGAGGCGTGGCGCGTTCGGCCTCAAAGGCGGCGCTTACAAGGCGGATTTCCGGCCCATTGAGGAAGGCTGCGAATGTTTCGCCTGCCGTCATTTTACGCGCGCCTATCTGCGGCATTTATTGAACGTGAATGAAATCCTCGGCCTGCGCATGGTGAGCGTCCACAACTCGCATTTATTTCTGAAATTGATGGCGGACGTGCGCGCGGCAATTGCGGCGGGAACATTCGCGGACTTTCGCCGCGATTTCATTGCGAATTACGTTCCGTCAAAAAAAGTTTTGGATGCGCGAAGAGCGGCAGGCGATGAGCGGTGATTTTAGCCACAGATGAACACAAATGAAACACGGATGGAAAATTGAGTCGCGCGAAGGACGCGAAGAAAAATTGCCTCTTTTTCCTTTGTGAACTTTGCGGCTTGGCGTGAGTAATTTGGGAATTACTTGCGGAGAAATTTAGCCACGGCCTCGGTCCGGGTGCGGACTTGCAGCTTTTCATAAATGCGGCGGATGTAGGTGTGAACGGTTTCGTAGCTGATGCCCATTTTTTCCGCGATTTCCTTGTAAAGAAATCCATGGCTTAAAAAATCGAGCACCTCCTGCTCGCGCGGGGAAAGATTTTCAGTGGATTGCGCCGTGGCCGCCGTTTTTTGAAAGGACTGCACGACTTTGCGCGCGATGTGCATCGTCATCGGCGAACCGCCCTGGTGCATTTCCTGAATGGCTTCGAGCAATTCCTTGCTGGGCGTGCGTTTGAGCAGGTAACCGCCGGCCCCCGCCGTGAGCGCGTTGAAGATATTTTCCGTGTCCTCGTAAACCGTGAGCATCAACACCTGGGTTTGTGGAATGAGTTGTTTCAGTTGGCGCACGCATTCGACGCCGCTCATGCCGGGCAGATTGATGTCCATCAGCACGACGTCCGGTCGTGCTTGAGGCAAATCCTTCAGGGCGTCCTCGGCATTGGCATACTGGCTCACGCAACGGAAGCCGTCGGCGCGATTGAGCACCCGCGCCAGCGTGCCGCGCAGCTTGTCGTTGTCTTCAACAATGGAAACAGAGATAGACACGAGTTGTTTTTCTAAACCGCCTGTTTGCCAAAAGGAACCGTCAGGCGCACCAGCGTCCCGCCTTTTGTTCCCGAACCAATTGAAAATTTTCCGCCGATGTCTTCCATCCGCTTGCGCATGTTGCGAAGTCCGTCCCCCGCTTGCGCCGCATTCGTGTCCGGATTGCCAAGTCCGCGCCCGTCATCCTCAATCTCCAAAGTGAAATGGTCCGGCTGCAATCGCAATCGAATCCAGACCTCGGATGCCTGGGCATGTTTGACCACATTGTTGACGGCCTCTTTGAAGGCGAGAAAAATGTTGTGGCGGACATCCGGCGGAAAGGCAATGGCGGGCAATTGAACCGGCATATCCGCCCGATAACGCAGTCCGGCGAGCGCAAGATATTCCTGCGTGTATTTGCAAATATAGGTGACCAGACCGTCCAGCGTGTCGTTGGATGGATTCACCGCCCAGACGATTTCATCGAGTGAACGGGTTGTTTCGCGCGCGGTTTGGGAAATTTGTTGTGCATGCGCTTCAACTTCTTCAGGGGAACTTTTGTCTGTTTCCGCCATTTCACCCAAGAGGGCCACTTGCGTCAGGTTTGCGCCGAGCTGGTCATGAAGGTCACGGGCAATGCGGGAGCGTTCCTTTTCCAACGCCAGCTGGCGTTGCAGTTTTTGCGTGGAAACATACCGCACCACGGCGACAACGATTCCCAAAAAACACAGAATCACAACGGCGCGAAACCCTCCGGTCTGCCAAAATTGAGGCTGTACCGTTATTTCAAGGACGCTGCCGGCATCATTCCACACGCCATCTTCATTGCAGGCGGTGACATGAAACTGGTAATGGCCTGGCGGCACCTCGCTGTAATAAGCAATCCGTGTGTCACCGGCTTCAGTCCAGGCGGTGTCACGGCCCTCCAAACGATATTTGAATCGCACCTCTTCGGATGCGGTGAAATCCAATCCGGTGTAGTGGATTTCAAAACGGTCATGACTGGGCGGAACAACGATGGATTGCCGCCACGCTGAACGGATGCGATTGGTTTTTTGTTCCCAACCATCCACCAGCACGGATTCGATCATGACCAACGGCGGCTGCAGATTCGGTTTAAGCTCTTTGGGATTCACCGACGCCGCGCCTTTGGTGGTGGGAAACCACAGTCCGCCGTCGCCTGTGAGGCATGCAGCAGGTTGGGAGCCGCCCGAACATTCGCGCGTCGGCAATCCATCAGCCTTTCCATAAATCCGGCACGCAATGGAACCCGCCTTTTCGTTTGCAAAATCGTCCAGCGACTTCTTCAGGATTCGCATCAACCCCGCGTTGGAACCAATCCATAAATAACCTTCATCATCTTCGACGAGGTAACCAATGCTGTTGCTGGCAAGGCCGTCGCGCGTGGAATAGCGGGTCCACTTCCCATTGTGAAATCGAGCTAGGCCGTGGCCGAATGTGCCAACCCACAAAGCGCCGTCTTTGTCCTCGTAAAGACAGGAAATGTCGTTGCCGGGCAATCCATTTATTTCTGATTGATGGGAAATAAATTTCCCGTCTTCAAAACGGTCTACACCGCGATTCTCCGTTCCCACCCACAGGTTTCCCACCGCGTCTTCTGCGATGGCGTGGATGATGTTTTCCGACAAGCCGTCCTGCGTCGTGTACATTTTCCAATCCTGTCCGTTCCAACACGCCAGGCCGTTTCGGGTGCCCGCCCACAATCGGCCGTGGTGATCTTCGAACAAGGCAAGGATTTGCAGGCCGAGAATTTCCGCGCCGGGAGCAGGTTGAAAATGATTGGTTTGAAATTGAAACAGCCCCTCGTCCCGTGTCCCGGCCCAAACTCGCTGCTGCTGATCCACCAGCACCGTCCATGCATTCGAATTTTGTCCAACAGCGAAATCCTGCGCGGTATTGGCAAGCCAGTAAGTCATCCCATGCGCGTTAAAAGCCGCCCACAGACCGCCGCGCGCATCCGCGGACAACGATTGCGCATCCCACGGATGAAGTTCGCCCGCCGTGTTGAAAATTTTTCTTTTGATCCGATTCAAGCCGTCGCCATCGGTTCCGACCCACAGATTTCCCTCGCGATCCATGCACAAGGAAAGAACAAATGCCGACGACAACCCCTGTTCCTTTGAGATACGCTGGCATTTCCCGTCTGCTCCATACCAAAAAACGCCATCGCCCAGCGTGCCAACAATCAGGTTGCCGTCCCTGTCTTCGCAGGCGGAGGTGACGGTCGCATTGCCCCACGGATACGGCCCGAAATTCCTTTCGAGCTGGGTGGAATTCCACTTTTGGACCTGGCCGTTGATCAATCGCCATGTTCCCCCGCGTTGGCTGGCTGAAATGCAATCAAGTTTCTGCGCCTGAATCAGCTGTCCGATGGGAAAGGCCGGCGGTTGGAAATTGGCTGGTTGAAATGAAAACAGCCCCCAATTCTCTCCAATCCAGAGCGCGCCGGACTTTTCAGCAACAATCATCCGGCAAACCGCCGGCGTATTGAAATTAAAATTCCAGACGGCCATTTTTCCATTTTGGTAGCGTCCCAGATGAGCGTCCGCCGTGTAAAGCCATACCGTGCCGGTCGAATCTTCACAGGCTGACACCAACCGCCCTTCGTGTCCGCCGCGCCCGAGATTGAAGTTTTGGATTTTTCCGTCCTTCACCAACGCCACATCTCCTGTGTCCGTTCCGATCCAAAGATTCGTGTGACTATCTTGAAACAGGCAGACAATCCGCTCGCTGTTCAAACCGGGCGTGTTTTCTTCGTCAAAAACAGTGAAGTGAATTCCATCAAAACGCACCAGGCCGTTGAGCGTTCCGAGCCAAAGATAACCGTCCCGGGTTTGAATCACCGAAATGACCGAACTTTGCGGCAGCCCCTGTTCGGTGCTCCAGGAATCCACAATGAACGGTGAATCGGACTGATCAGCCGTGTCTGCAACCGCCGGAAGGACGGAGAGACAAACGCAAAGCAACAACCATGCGAAAGGAAGCGTCCGGCAAGTTTTCAGCATGTTTGATTCTTCGAACTATCCAGCCGGATGTAAAGCCGTTTGAAGGAGGCGCCAAGCGAAAATAGAGGTGAAAATCTTGACCACGCCCGCGCGGATTGTCCGAACCAAAGCCCGCCGGGCGGGTTGATTTTCCGGACTAAAAACAAAACAACATGGTTTTGATCATGGCCATGTTGTTTGACGGAACAGGTTTGTGCCTCGAATTAGTCGAAGGCGTGACCGGCGCAGCAGAGAACGTCCTTGATTTTATGCTGGACGAGTTCCTTCACCTTCGCGCGAGCCGGGCCGAGGTATTTGCGCGGGTCAAATTCTTTTGGATTCTCGACCACCACTTTGCGAATTGCCGCTGTCATGGCGAGACGCAGGTCGGTGTCAATGTTGACCTTCGTGCAACCGACGCGTCGGGCAACTTCAATGTCAGCCTCCGGCACACCCTGGGCATCAGGCATTTTGCCGCCGTATTTGTTGATTTCCTCGATGAGTTCCTTTGGCACGCTCGAAGCGCCGTGCAGCACGAGCGGATAATCACCCAGCCCGGCGTCCATGAGCGCCTTTTTGATGGCCTTGAGACGTTCGAGATCGAGATGCTGTTCGCCCTTGAATTTGTAAGCGCCATGTGAATTGCCGATGGCGACGGCGAGTGAATCGCAGCCGGATTCCTTCACAAATTTCACCGCTTCCTCCGGATTGGTATAATGGCCGCTCTTGGAATAGCTGCCGCCGGCCTCGCCTTCATCGAATTGCGCGCCCACGAGATGACCCAGCTCGGCTTCCACCACGCAATTATGTTTGTGCGCGTATTCCACGACCTTCCTGGTGATTTCGACGTTTTTCTCAAACGGCTCGTGGCTGGCGTCAATCATCACGCTGGTAAACCCTTCGTCAATGCAGTCCTTGCACAATTCAAACGTGTCGCCATGATCCAGATGCACGGCAATGGGAATGGTTGAGAGGCTGACGGCCGCCTCAATGAGCTTTTTGAGATAAACGGGATTTGCATATTGCCGGGCGCCCTTGGAAATCTGGAGGATCAACGGCGCTTTTTCCTCTTCGCAGGCCTCAACGATGGCCTGGATAAGCTCCATGTTGTTGACGTTGAACGCGCCGATGGCGTATTTGCCCTTCAACGCTTTTGCAAACAGCTCTTTTGTATGTGTCAGTGGCATAGGTTTTCGATTTTAAATTTGCAGTGGCAAAGATGATAACCAAGTTTTTCTGAAAAGAAACAAAAAACATAGCCGCACATCTCCGAATAAATTCCTTTGCGCCGTCGCGTCTTTGCGCGAAAAATGCGGTGTGCAGGTGCGATTTCTCCTCGGCCCCGCCGGCAGCGGCAAGACGTTCCTTTGCCTGAAGGAAATCCGTGATGCACTGCGCGAAAATCCTGAAGGACCGCCGCTGATTTTGCTGGCGCCCAAACAGACCACGTTTCAACTCGAACGCCAGTTGCTCACCGGCCATTCGCTTGACGGTTACACGCGACTCCACATTTTTTCATTCGAGCGGCTGGCACGATTTGTTTTTGAAAAATCAAACATCGTGCCGCCTGAACCATTGAGTGACGAAGGCCGTGTGATGGTGTTGCGCGCGCTGTTGATGCGGCACGAACATAAACTGAAACTTTTTCGCGGGAGCGCGCGCCGCCCCGGCTTCGCGCAGGAACTCGGCGGATTGTTCAATGAATTCCGGCAGCATCAATTGACGCCGCTCAAACTCCGCGCCCTTGCCCAACGCCCGGGCTTGCGTCCCGAACTTGGGGACAAGCTGCAAGACCTCGCGCTGCTGGACGACGCTTACGCGAAATGGCTCTCCGAACACGAATTGCAGGACGCGGATTGTTTGCTGGATACGGCGACCGAAGCGCTGCGCTCCGAACTTAAAACTCAAAACTCAAAACTTAAAATTCAAGGTTTGTGGTTGGACGGTTTTGCCGAAATGACGCCGCAGGAACTCGGTTTGCTCGCCACCATTCTGCCGTTTTGTGAACGCGCAACGCTCGCGTTCTGCCTCGACGAATCCCGCGCGCGGAAAGCCGAAAGTTCATGGCTCTCACTTTGGTCAGCCGTTGGCAAAACCTATCAACAATGCCGGTCGCGAATTGAAAATCTGCCCGATTGCACAATCAGCGTTGAAACACTTAAGCGTGTCCCGGACCAAAACCGCTTTACGGGCAGTCCCGCTTTGCAATTTTTGGAGGCAAACTGGTCGCAACCAACTCAAAACTTAAAACTTAAAATTCAAAACTCAATCCGGCTCGTTGCCTGTCCAAATCCCGAAGTCGAGGCCGTTCTGGCCGCGCGCGAAATTTTGGAATTCGTCCGCCGCGGCAATCGCTTTCGCGACTGCGCCGTGCTTGTTCGCAGTCTTGACGCCTATCACAAGCCGCTGGAGCGCGCATTTTGCCGTTACGGCATCCCGTTTTTCCTGGACCAGCGCAAATCCGTTTCACATCACCCCCTCGGCGAACTGACCCGCAGTGTGGTCCGCACCGTTGCATTTGACTGGCGGCAGGAGGATTGGTTCGCCGCGCTGAAAGCCGGGTTTTCGCCGGTGGATGAGGCGGAGATTGACCGGTTGGAAAACGAGGCGCTGGCGCGCGGCTGGCGTGGCGCGAAATGGCGCGAACCCATTCAAATCGCCGACGATCCACAATTGGAAAAATCACTCGAACGGTTGCGCAAAAAAATCCTGCCACCGTTTGAAAATTTCGCCAAACAGCTTGTGCGGTTGAAAAATGAACCCACCGGCGGGCAATTGGCCGATGCGTTGCGCGAACTTTGGGGCGAACTCGATGTGGAGAAAACCTTGGAGCGTTGGAGCCTTGTCGAAACGGAACAATCCGCAATCCATTCGACCGTTTGGGATCAAATGAACTTGTGGCTGGAAAATCTGGCGCTTGCATTTCCACGCGAGCCATTGCCGCTGCGCGACTGGCTGCCAATTTTGGAGGCGGGACTTTCGAACCTGACCGTTGGGGTGATTCCGCCCGTGCTCGACGAAGTGCTCGTCGGCGCGATTGACCGCGCGCGCAACCCCGATTTGAAACTGGCGCTCGTGCTCGGCGTGAATGAATCCGTTTTTCCCGCCGCGCCCGCCGCCCCGACGATTTTGACCGACGCCGACCGCGATGAATTGAATCCTGCGGTTGCGCTTGGCCCGGATTTGCGCGAGCGGCTGGCGCGCGAGCGTTATTATGGCTACATCACCTGCACCCGCGCGCGGGAAAAACTCGTTGTGACCTTTGCCCGCCTCGACGCCGATGGCAAAACACTGAACCCGTCGTCGCTCGTCGCACATCTGCGACAGATGTTCCCTGAACTTGAAATTGAGGAATTCCACACGGACACCGATTTGGGCGAGGTGGAACATGTGAGTGAAATCGCGCCGATGCTGATGGGAGTTCAGGTAGGGCGGGCTGTCCCCAGCCCGCCGGAGCGGCGCGATGAGGACATCGCGCCCTACCAACAAAATTGGGCGAGGTTGCTGAAAATTCCAGTGCTCGCAACGCTGCTCGAAAATTTGCGCCAGTTGCGCGAACCGGATTCGGCGGAATGTTTGTCTCCCGCGCTCGCGGAAAAAATTTACGGCGAGACACTGCAAACGTCGGTCAGCCGGCTCGAGGAATTTGCCCAGTGCCCGTTTCGATTTTTCGTTCATTCCGGCTTGCGCGCCGAGGAGCGAAAAGTTTTCGAGCTGGATGCGCGCGAACGCGGCAGTTTTCAGCACGAAGTTTTGAAAAAATTCCACGACGATTTGACGAAAGAGGGCAAACACTGGCGCGACATTGCGCCGTCGGAAGCGCGCGAACGCGTTGGTAAAATTGCCGCCGGACTTGCGCAAGATTATCGCGACGGTTTGTTGCGCGCGGATGACCAAAGCCGGTTTGCCGCGCGCATGCTGACGGAGTCGCTGCAGGATTTTGTCGAGGTGCTCGTCGCGTGGATGCGCGGGCAGTACCAGTTTGATCCGGCGGTGGCTGAACTCGAATTTGGTTTCAACGTCGGCGGTGCGCCCGCGTGGGAAATCAATCTCGACGACCGGCACAAGCTCGCGTTGCGCGGACGGATTGACCGGGTTGATTTGTGCCGCGAAACCGGCGACAGCGCGTTATGCGTGGTGATGGATTACAAGTCCGGCGGCAAGAAGCTCGACGCGATTTTGGTCGAGCACGGCGTGCAATTGCAATTGCTCGCGTATTTGAACGCGCTGCGGCATTGGCCAAATCCTCAAACGCTGTTGGAAGCGGCCCGGTTGATTCCAGCGGGTGTTTTCCACGTGAATCTGCGCGGCCAATACGAAAGCGGCAGCACGCGCGCCGAGGCGCTGGCCGACGCGGATGAATCACGGCGCGTGGCGTATCGTCATACGGGACGTTTTGATGCGAGTTTTCTGGACAAGTTTGACAACCGTCCGAATGTGCGGTGCGGCGACCAGTTTAATTATAACCGCAACAACGACGGCTCAATGCGCAAAGGCTCGACTGAAGCGCTGTCGCGCCCGGAATTTGGAGCGTTGCTTGACCGCGTCGAAATGCAATTGCGCAAGATGGGCCGCGCGATTTTTTCCGGCGCGGCGTCCGTTGACCCGTATCGCAAAGGCAGCGAGACGCCGTGCGGATTTTGCGATTACCGCGCCGTGTGCCGGATTGATCCGTGGACGCACCGTTATCGCGTGCTGCGCGCGGCGAAAGAAAATTCTCCGTCAACATGACGCTTCGCGGCAAATCCGATCCGGATTGGTCCTCGCTTGTCGAAGAATGGAAGGCCATGCAGTTGCAGTTACGTGAGCGAATGATTGTCACGCCGCTCGAACCGCTGCCGGGATTTGTCGCCGGGGCGGATTGTGCGTTTTCCGCCGACAAACAAACCATCTTCGCCGCCGCCGTGGTTTATGACCGTGAAACGCAGCGCATCATCGAAACCGCCCATGCGGTGCGGCCCGCTGAATTTCCCTACATTCCGACTTTTTTAAGCTTTCGCGAAGGGCCGGCGGTTTTGCAGGCAATCCGTTCGTTGAAGCATGAATTTGGTGCGATTCTTTTCGACGGTCATGGTTTTGCGCATCCGCGTCGCTGCGGCATCGCATCGCATCTGGCGATTGAATTGGACAAGCCCGGCGTTGGCGTCGGCAAAAGCCGGTTGATCGGAACGTTTGGAAAACTTTCGCCAAAGGCGGGGGCAACTGTGCCGCTTATGGACGACAACAAACAAATCGGCGTTGTGTTACGGACGCAGAAAGGTATTCGTCCAGTTTTTGTGAGCGTCGGCCATCACGTGGATTTGGCATCCGCTGTCAAACTCGTGTTGGCCTGTTGCACGTGCTATCGCATTCCAGAACCGACGCGGCAGGCGGACATCGAAGTGGCGAAGTTGAAACGGACGAGCGGTGAGATTTAATGATACTCCTGCAACGTCTTGACGCTGTAGCCGGATTTTTTGAGTGCGGCGATGCCGAGGGCGGCGGCTTTCGCGCCGCTTAGCGTCGTCATGATGGGCGTGCCGGTGTAAATCGCTGTCGTGCGGATTTTGACTTCGTCTTCTCGCGGCACCGCGCCGCTCGGCGTGTTGATGACGAGCTGGATTTCCTTGTTCTTGAGCAAATCAATCACATTTGGACGGCCTTCGAGCAATTTAACGATGCGCTCGACTTTCAAGCCCGCCTTTTCCAGCACACCGGCCGTGCCGACTGTCGCCACAAACTCGAATTCCAAATCGGCAAATTGTTTCGCCACCGCCGCAACATGTTTTTTGTGCGCGTCACTCACGCTGATGAAAACTTTTCCGCTCAACGGCAGCGACGCGCCCGCCGCTATTTGCGATTTGGCGTAGGCGATGCCCAGGTCGGCATCCAGACCCATGACTTCGCCGGTCGAGCGCATTTCCGGCGAGAGCAAAATATCCTGCCCATGAAAACGGTTGAACGGGAAAACGGATTCCTTCACCGCCCAATACTTCGGTTTGATTTCCTTGGTGAAACCGAGTTCTTTCAAGGTTTTTCCGGCCATGACTCTCGCCGCGAGCTTGGCCAGCGGCACGCCAATGGCCTTGCTCACAAACGGCACGGTGCGCGACGCACGCGGGTTCACTTCGAGCACGAAAACCTTTTCGTCCTTCACGGCGTATTGGACGTTCATCAAGCCGATCACTTCCAATTCGCGCGCCATCGCGTGAGTGTAATCGCGAATTGTCTCGATGACTTTTTTGGAAAGTGTGTGCGGCGGCAAAACCATCGCTGCATCGCCGGAATGAATACCGGCGAATTCGATGTGCTCCAATATTCCTCCGATGACAATTGTGCCGTCGCCCGGTTTTTTGGAATGGCCGACGTCGGCGATGCAATCCACGTCCACTTCGGTCGCATCTTCCAAAAACCGGTCCACGAGCACCGGACGTTCGGGCGATGCCTCGACCGCGAAACGCATGTAATGCTGCAATTCGGCGTCGGAATAGACAATTTGCATCGCGCGACCGCCGAGCACGAAACTTGGCCGGACCAAAATCGGGTAGCCAAGCTTTTGGGCGACTTCGAGCGCCTCCGTTTCGTTCGTGGCAACACCGTTGGGCGGCTGCGGAATTTTCAGTTTGTCGAGCATCGCGGCGAAGAATTTGCGGTCTTCGGCGATTTCGATGTTCTGTGGTGAAGTGCCGATGATGTTGACGCCATTTTTCTGGAGGCCGAGCGCAAGGTTCAGCGGGGTTTGCCCGCCGAATTGCGCGATGGCGCCCCAGCATTGCTCGCGTTCGTAAATGTGCAGCACGTCTTCGAGCGTGAGCGGTTCGAAGAAAAGCTGGTCGCTTGTGTCGTAATCGGTCGAAACGGTTTCGGGATTCGAGTTGACCATGATGGTTTCGAAACCGTCCTCCTTGAGTGCGAACGCGGCGTGCACGCAGCAGTAATCAAACTCAATTCCCTGCCCGATGCGGTTCGGTCCGCCGCCGAGAATCATCACTTTTTTCTTCGGCGTCCTTTTGATTTCGTCATCGCCGCGATCATAAGTCGAATAATAATAAGGCGTGTAAGCCTCAAACTCGGCGGCGCAGGTGTCCACGAGTCGATAGCTGGGCACAAGGCCGAGTTTTTTCCGTAGCGCGCGGACTTCGTCCTCAGTTTGGCCGGTTAAATGGGCGATTTGCCGGTCGGAAAATCCCAAACCTTTCGCTTTGCTCAAAGTGTCATGTGTCATGTGCCATGTGCCACGTTTGCGCTTTGGGCGCGCCGTGTCAGGGAACGTTTGAAACCGCCGATGAGGGCTTTGGTTTTGGCTGCTTGTGTATGATGTTCCCGAAACACAGGTTCATTAATATAGCCATTGTCGAGCGCCACATAAAGCAGAGACTGAACTTCAACAGCTGAACGTCTGGCGATTCCTAAAAAACGGGCGAATTCGACCTTTGATTCACAATCGAAACCTTCGGCAATGTTGGCCATGGTTGAAACCGCTGCGCGTTGAATTTGATCCTTCAATCCAAAATCCCGCGCCAAACCACCATCACCAGTCAAATGATAAACACCACGCGTCAATTTCCGCGCTTCCTGCCATGCTTGAATATCTTCAAATTTGCTGATTAAAGGCATGGTGATAAAACCTGATACGTGACACTTGATACATGACACGAAAGAGTAAGCCGGAAAAATCTGCGCGTGTCGAGCGGGGAGTGTTCAAATCCGCTTGCCGACCGCACAGGTTTGCGTTACGAAACGGCGGATGAAAAGATTCGGGTGCGCGTTTTTTTGGCTGTCGTTTTTCGTCCCGATGCTCGCCAATGCGCAAATTGATCCCATCAAGCGCGATTTGGTTCAGTTCGGCTACAATCAAGCGCTCGAAGGCCACGCGCCATTTGCCGGATACGCGTTTTATTATCACAACCAGCCGGATTTTCTGCGCACGAACCTCACCTTGCGTCTGGCGCTCGCGCCGGTTTATCTCGATTCGGAGCTGGGCTTCGTTGGCGGACTGGGACCGAACACGGATTTCGCCATCGGCGTGGCTGGCGGCGGTTTTGGGGACAGTTATTCGGAGATTCGCGGCGGCACGTACTATCCCGGCGAATCGTTTGACGGCAACGGCGGGGAAATTTCCGCGAGCGTTTATCATCTGTTCAATCCCGGCGACGAAATCCCGCTGAACTTTGTTTTGCGCGGCACGGCGCATTATTCTTTTTACGGTCGCAACGGAGACACGTCACCGGCGTTTCAACTGCCCGGCGACCACGGCGATTTCAGCGTGCGCACCGGACTGCGCTGGGGCGGCGTCGAACCGACGTTGTTTCCGCCACTCGCGATGGAGTTGTCCGTTTGGTATGAGGGTTATTTTCGCAGCCATTCCGGCACGTATGGTTTCAACGGCGACCGCGAGCTCAAGGAACAATCGCATTTGTTTTGGGCGGAAGCGGCGCTGGCGTACACGCTGCCCAAAAGCCAGCAAAGTTTTTACGTCCGCCTGACCGCCGGCACGAGCGTGGACGCCGACCGTTTCAGCGCGTATCGGCTCGGCGGATTTCTGCCGCTCATCGCGGAATTTCCGCTATCGCTGCCCGGCTACTATTTTCAGGAAATCAGCGCGCGACAATTTGCGCTGCTCAATGCGAATTACCTTTTGCCGCTCGACGGGGAAAAACGCTGGAACATTGACGTGAACGCATCCAGCGCGTTTGTGGATTATCTGCCCGGCGAATCGCAGCCCGGCAACTGGCTCAACAGCGTAGGCGGCGGCATTTTGTATCATTCACCGTCCGACCGCTGGAAAATCATGCTCGATTACGCTCACGGCATTGACGCCATTCGTTCTCATGGACGCGGCGCGAACAGCATCGGTTTGCTCGTGCAATTCGATCTCGGCGCCAAGCCCAGCCGGAGCTTCAATTCCACGCAACCATCGCAGTGGCGCGGATGGCAGCGGATTTTCGGCGATTGAAAGTCGCGAAAGCCGTTTTCAAATGCATTTTTCCCCGCGCCTGGCGCCCGGGGCGGGCCGGGATGCGATTCGATTCGACTTGCGCCAATCGCCGTCGCTTGGTTTATTATGAGGACAAGTGCGCATATGGTGGAATTGGCAGACACGCTACTTTGAGGTGGTAGTGGGGCAACCCGTGCAGGTTCAAGTCCTGCTATGCGCACCAAATTTTTGATTCCCCCCATTCCGCCAGGGGAAAAACATGGTTTACCAAAAACAAATCCTGCTGGAAACCCGGGGACACCGGCACATGCATGACCTGACGGCGGACGTGGCGCGGATTGTCCATGAATCCGGCGTGCGCACGGGCACCGCCCACGTGTTCAACGTCGGCAGCACCGGCGCGCTGGGCGCCATCGAATACGAACCCGGACTGCTTGAAGACCTGCCAAACCTCCTCGATAAACTCATTCCACCGGGCCGCAACTATGGACACGAACAGGCCTGGCACGACGGCAATGGCCATTCGCATTTGCAGGCAACACTGCTCGGGCCGTCCCTGACCGTGCCGGTGGCCGACCGCAAACCGGTGCTGGGCACCTGGCAACAAATCTTCCATCTGGAATGCGACATTAAACCGCGCCGCCGTGCCATCATGGTGACGGTCTCCGGTGAGTGATTTTTTCGCGAATGGCAGATCGGCAGGCAGCAATTACCGTCGCGCCTGCAGACTACGCACCGCGAAAAACTTCTCGGCGTATTTGCCGAGCAAATCGGCCTCCAAATTCACCGCATCGCCAACTTTGCGTTCGCGCAATGCCGTGACTTCGTAGGTGTGCGGGATAATCCAGACGCGGAAACTTTTTTTCTGCACGCTGGCTACGGTGAGGCTGATGCCATCCACGGCGACCGAACCTTTGAAGACGATATAACGCATCACTTCTGCCGGCGCGGCTATGTCCAAAACAAAATCCGCACCGGATTGTTCCCAGCGGATGATTTTGCCGACGCCGTCAATGTGCCCGGTCACGAAATGGCCGCCAAACTCGCCGCTCGCGCGCAGCGGACGTTCCAAATTCACCAGCGAACCGGGCTCTGCGAATTGCAAATTCGTCCGCTTCCACGTCTCCCGCAGCAAATCAAACTGAACCAGTTTGTTTTTTCCACGCGGAGAAACTTTCACGGCTGTCAGACAACAGCCGTTGACAGCCAGGCTGCCTCCGGATTTCAAGCCGCGTCCAGTGACGCCGGCGCGCACGGTCAATTCGATGGATTTCGCCGTCGGTTTGATCCGCTCGACGATTCCTGTTTCTTCAACGATACCGGTGAACATCAGGTGTAGTTTCAAGTTTCAGGTTTCAAGTTTCAAGCAGACAAATTGTCCCCGAAAAATGCGATGGTTTTGAATTTAATCAACACGTGCCGTCAGCAACAAATCCGGTCCGAGCCGCCTCCACTCGACGTTGCGAAGCCGGAGCGCCTCCGCCAGACTTTTCGCGCCGCCACCCGCGACCGCTTTGCGTGAGTCGCGTCCGCCCAGAATTTTTGGCGCGTAAAAAAACGCGATGCGATGTGCAAAACCGCCGAGCAGAAACGATGCGTTCACTTCGCCGCCGCCTTCGACCAGCAGGCTGGTAATATTTTGTGAGCCGAGTTTTTGCAACAGCCAACGCAGGTCAATTTGTTGGTAGGGCACGGTCTCCGCACCGTGCCGCGGCGCGCTGGGGACAGCGCGCCCTACCTTGATTATGGGCGCGACAAGAACATTCACGCGCCCGGCCAAAGCCGCGACGCGACTTTTCGGCGCGGATTTGCTCACGACAATCGTCGTCAGCGCCGCAAATTTGTCAGTTACAACTTTTGCCTTCAACGGTGTTCGTGCCATCGAATCCAAAATAATCCGGCGGAGCCGCAAATTTTTGTTCTGACTTCTGACTCCTGACTTCTGCCTTCTGAATGTCAGGCTTGGGTTGTCCGCTAGAATCGTGTTGATGCCGACGAGAATCGCGTCGTTGCCTTGACGCAATTTCATGCCGTGCGCCCGAGCCTGCTTGCCGGTAATCCATTTCGACTCGCCACTCGCCGTGGCGATTTTCCCATCGAGCGTCATTGCCGCCTTCACGGTCACGAACGGCGTGCGGTGAACAATCCAATGGTTGAATGGTTCATTAAGCCGCTCACATTCATCGGCGAGTCTGGTAGGGACGGCTCGCCGAGCCGTCCGGTCATCACGGCGCAATAACCCTACCTCTGTTACTGCAATCCCGGCACGTTTCAAAATCCTGAAAGCACGACCGGCATGTTTCGGATTTGGATCCGTCGCGCCGACAACCACGCGTTTGATTCCCGCCGCGATGATGGCGTCCGTGCAAGGTGGCGTGCGGCTGTGTGAGCTGCACGGTTCGAGCGTCACGTAAAGCGTTGCGCCGCGCGGCGAGTGCCCGCGTTTCTGCGCATCGCGGAGCGCTTCGATTTCCGCGTGCGGCAGACCCGCACGCCGGTGCCAGCCGCGCCCGATGATTTTTCCGCCTTTCGCCAATACCGCGCCGACCATCGGATTGGGCGAAGTCATGCCGTAGCCGCGTTGCGCCAAACTCAAAGCCAGGCGCATAAATTTCAAATCATTCTTCAAACAACGCCTCCGCAAATTGTTTTGCATCGAACGGCTGCAAATCGTCCGCCTGCTCGCCGAGGCCGACGAATTTAATCGGCAGGCCGAGTTCCTTCTGAATCGCCACGACCATGCCGCCTTTGCTCGTGCCGTCGAGCTTGGTCACCACCAGCCCGGTGAGCGGCACGGCCTTGTTGAACTCGCGCGCCTGATTCAGCGCGTTCATGCCGGTCGTCGCATCGAGCACCAGCAACACTTCGTGCGGCGCGCCGGGCAGTTGCCTGCCGATGACGCGATGTAGCTTCTGCAATTCCTGCATCAGATTGTGCTTGGTGTGCAAGCGTCCGGCGGTGTCTATGAACAGGTAATCCGTCTTGCGCGCCTGCGCAGCAGCAACGGCATCGTGCGCCACAGCCGCCGCATCCGCGCCATAAGCGTCGGCAATCACTTCAACTTTCAACCGCTGACCCCAAAGCTTGATTTGCTCTATGGCTGCGGCGCGAAACGTGTCACACGCGGCGAGCAAGGCGGTTTGCCCGCGCGATTGAACGGCGTGCGCAAGCTTGGCCGCCGTGGTGGTTTTGCCCGTGCCATTGACACCAACAATGGAAACGACGGTCGTGCCATGCGGCGCTTTGATTAAATCGGTTTTATTCGATGCCCCCGTCTCCGCCGAAGGCTTCGACGCGGCAAGAAAACTCTTCTCCACTTCGGCACGAGCGATGGCAAAGACATCCAAGCTGGCGCCGCCCTGCGTTTCATAGTTTTTTTTCACCGCAGCGATAATTTGCGAAGTCATCGCCATTCCCAAATCGGCGGCGATGAGCGCGGTTTCGAGTTCTTCGAGCGCGGCGGCGTCGAGCTTCGGCGAGCGCGTGATGACGCGCTTGATTTCGTGCGCCAGCCTGCCGTGGGTTTTTTGCAGACCGGCTTTGAACTTCTGAAATAGTCCCATGTTGTAAATGCAAAATGATGAATGAAGAATGCGGAATTATTTTGGCGTGGGCGACGAATGTTTTTCGTCCGCTCTTTTTTTCGCCGCAAAGAGTTTTTCGACGTGTTCGTAGGGCAGTTTAATCCTGCCGATGAGCGGTTTGCCCTTGCTGAAGCCGTGGCAATCGGAGCCGCCGGTCACAAGCAAATGAAATTTGTCCGCGATTTCCAGATAACGCCCGGTCATCGTGGTCGAGTGCTTCGTGTGAAAACATTCGAGGCCGTCGAGGCTGGAGTCAACCAGGGCCGGAATCACGTCGTCGGTGCGATTCAATCCCGGATGCGCCATGATCGCGAGGCCGCCGGCCTGATGGACGAGTTCAATGGCTTCGAACGCCGATATTTTGGCTTTGGGCACCCACGCCGGACGATTCTTTTTAAGAAAACGCCTGAAAGCCTCGTCCGAATTTGCGACGAGCCCGGCTTTCACCAGTGCGCGTGCGACGTGCGGTCGACCGGGTGATTTGCAGTTGGCCAGCGCAAAAACAGCTTCGGCCTTCAACGGCATATTCAATTCATTGAGTCGCGCGACCATTTCGCGAATGCGGTTTTGGCGGACAACCTGAAACCTGGCGATTTCGGTCAGCAATTTTTGGTTCTGCGTGTCCACGAAATAGCCGAGGATATGCAACTCCGTGTCCTCGTGTTCAGCGGTCAATTCGGTGCCCGGAATGAAGGTAATGCCCGACGCTTCGCACACTTCAGCCATGCGCGCGCAGCCCTCGACCGAATCGTGATCCGTCAATGAGAGCGCGGCAAAACCGAGTCGCACGCCGTGTCCGACCAATTCCTCCGGCGAAAATGTGCCGTCGGAAAAATACGTGTGCAAATGCAAATCGGCGAATTTCATTTAACGATTCTTGCCGGACGCATGAGTTCGCTCCGGATTTTGTCCAAAATGCCGTTCACAAACTTGCCGCTGTCCTGCGTTGAGAATTTTTTGGCGATGTCCACCGCCTCGTTGATGCTGACAATGGGTGGAATGTCCTCGCGATACAGCATCTCGTAAATCGCCAGCCGCATGATGTTGCGGTCCACGGTGGCGATGCGGTGCAGTTCCCAATTTTTTGCGTGGCCTTTGATTTTTTCGTCAATGGCGTCGCGATGCTCGATGACGCCGTGAATCAGCGGGTCGGCGAACAACCGCATTTCAGCTTCCTCGGCCGTTGGCGGCGGCAACTCGACCGGTTGTCCCCAGGTTGCCGGCCCTTTTTCCTCGGCGATGGCGGCGGCGCGTTGCGTCTGCCAAAATTCCTCCAGCGCCCGGTTCAAATCCTCCGGTGGATTCAAATCGTGCTGAAACAAAAACTGCACGGCGTGTTCACGCGCCTCGCGTCGCTTGCCCATAAACTTAAGTTTAACAGTATGACCTGTCCAAAGTCCATCCGCCTTCGCAAGGCTACGGCGAGATTAAAAGTCTAAAGCTCGCCTCGGCGGAGCCTTCAGCGAAGCCTGGGTCCAAAGTCAAACAATGCGACGCAACTTTGGACATTGGACATCGAACATTGGACTTGTTAAAACTTCGCGCATGAGCAAAGTCCGAAAACTCCTGCATACGCGCTATCGCGTCAACGATTTGGAACGCACAGTGAAATTTTACCGCGACGTGCTTGGCCTCGATGAAATCCGGCGGCACAAATCGCCGCGCGGCTCGGAACTTGTCTTTCTCAAGGCGCCGGAAAGCGACGAACAAATTGAAATCTGCCATTTTCCCGGCAGCGATTCCGTGCAAGTCCAGCCCGATCTCACGCATCTCGCGTTTGAAGTGGACAGCCTCGAAGAATTCGGCAGGCACCTTGCCAAACACGGCATGAAATACTCCGACGGCCCGACCACGACTTCCAACGGAACAACTTTCGCCTTCATTGACGCGCCAGAAGGTTACGAAATCGAATTGATTCAAAAAAAGTGAGCGCCGTTGCAACTTAAAACTCAAAATTCATAATTCAAAATTAATTTGAAATGAGCATTCTCATTGTCGGTTCGACGGCGTTGGATTCCATCAGGACTCCGACGGCAAAAAATCCGCGCCTGCTGGGCGGCTCGGCCAGCCACGCGGCAGTCGCGGCGAGTTTTTTCAGTCCGGTGAAATTGATTGGCGTTGTCGGCGACGATTTCCCCAAAAAATACATCCGGCTTTATCGCCGACACAAAATTGATCTCGAAGGCCTGCAGATTTTACCCGGCAAAACGTTTCACTGGTCGGGCGAATATGAGGCGAACATGAACAATCGCCGCACGCTGCTGACCGAGCTGGGCGTGTTCGAGACATTCACGCCCAAACTGCCGAAGGCGCATCGAAACACCCAATTCGTCCTGCTGGCGAACATTGCGCCGGCGCTCCAGCATCACGTGCTCAACCAGATGAGGCGGCCCAAATTCGTCGTGGCCGACACGATGGACTTGTGGCTGAACATCGCGCTGCCGGATTTGCTGAAGCTGCTCAAGCGCATTGACGGCTTTGTGCTCAACGACAGCGAGGCGTACCAGTTGACGAAGGAAAGCAACGTGTTCGCCGCGCTCAAAAAAATCCACAAGCTGGGACCAAAGTATGTGATCATAAAAAAAGGTTCGCACGGTTCGATTTTGTCCGGACCGCGCGGCTATTTCATTTGCCCGGCATATCCGCTGCACGCCGTCGAAGATCCGACCGGCGCCGGCGATTCGTTCGTGGGCGGCATGATGGGTTATCTGGCGACGGCGAAGGGTTCGATTGATGACAACATCCGGCGCGCCATGGTTTACGGCAGCGTTGTGGCGGCATTTTGCTGCGAAGGCTTTGGCCTGACCCGCACCACGAAAATCAAACGCGCCCACATTGACCGCCGCGTGAAGGAATTGGAGAGGTTGACCAAGTTTTAAGAGGAAAATATGTCGGCGCTTTCGGAGGGCGGAGCCCTGCGACGCCCTAACTGTCTGGAATATGGGGGCTTGTGGAACTCGCCCCTCCGAAATTCAACGGTCGCGCTTCAAAAGAAATTCAGCCAGCGCTTCGAGGGCGATGGCTTTGCCTTTGAAAATTTTTAGCGCGGCAAAGGCTTTGGCTGTCAGTTGCTCGGCAATTTTCCGCGATTTTTCCAGACCGACAATCGCCGGGTAGGTCGCCTTTTGCGCCTGCGTGTCTTTGCCCGCCGTTTTGCCGAGTTGCTCGCTCGTCTGCGTCACGTCCAGAATGTCGTCAATCACCTGAAAGGCGAGCCCGACGTGATAGCCGAAATCCGTCAGCGCCTTGAGTTGCGCGGACGTGCAGTTGGCGCTCATGCCGCCGAGCCGGACGGAACAACACAACAGCGCGGAGGTCTTGCGCTCGTGAATGTAGCGGAGTTCGTTCGCGGAAAGTTTTTTGCCTTCGCTTTCCAAATCCGCGACCTGCCCGGCGACGAGTTGGAGTGAGCCGGACGCTTTGGCGATTTCCAGAATGAGGTCGCGGTGCGGATAGCGCGGCCAGCCTTTGGCTTGCGTGGCGATTTCAAACGCCTGTGTCAGCAATGCGTCGCCTGCGAGCACGGCGATGCCTTCGCCGAAGACCTTGTGGTTGGTCGGCTTGCCACGGCGGAAATCGTCGTTGTCCATCCCGGGCAAATCATCGTGGATGAGCGAATAGGTGTGGATGCACTCAACGGCGCACGCGAGCGGCATGGCGGCAGCGTCGCTGCCTCCACAAGCTTCGGCAGCGGCAAGGCAAAGCGCGGGGCGCATTCGTTTGCCGCCGGCAAAGAGCGAATAGCGCATGGCTTTGTGAATGGTGACGGGCCTGGTTTTTTCGGGAGGCAGGAATTTGTCGAGCGCGACATTGACGGCTTTGGTGCGCGCGGCCAGGAATTGCTGCAAATTGAATGGGTTTTTGGCGGACATGACGGTTTGTTTTAGAAAACGTCCCCAACCGGCGCAAGTTTTAAGGAGGTTTTTCTTATTGCCTTCAGGCCGTTCACGATTAGAATCCCCAGTTCCGCTTATCAAAACATATTGTGAACGCTGAACTTTGCAAAAGAGCCGCCGAGAAAGTCGGCAATCCGAACGTGCTGGTGAACCTCCTTTCGCGCCGTGTGCGCCAGCTCAATTCCGGCGGCGGCGGCTCGAGCCGTCCGCTGATTGGCGATGTGGGGAATCTCGGCGTAGCGGACATCGCGTTGCGTGAAATTCTTGAGGACAAAATGGGCTGGGACGTGCCGGAGCCGATCGAATTGCTCCGTCCGCAAGCCAAGAAACGCAAAAAGCGTTAAATGTCCGTTTCCGTAGGAGCCGAGGTGACGAGGCTCTGACAGGTTTTCAATTTCTGATTTCCACTTTAGAAGTGAGCCTCCTTACGTCGGCTCCTACATTTTTTAATCTGTGAAATCCGCGTCATCTGCGGATAGACTCAAACCCATGGCCGACATCATGACCAATCACAAAGCCCGGCGCGATTATCACATCCTCGAAACGTTCGAAGCGGGCATCGTGTTGCGCGGCACGGAGGTCAAATCGCTGCGCGCGGGCAAGGGGCAGATCGCCGACGCCTTTGCGCGCGTGGAAAAGGACGAGGTCTGGCTTTACAACGCGCACATTGACGAATACTCGCACGGCAATCTCCAGAACCATCAGCCCAAGGCCCCGCGCAAATTGCTCCTGCACAAATCGGAAATCCAGAAGCTGTTTGGTCTGGCAGCGGTAAAAGGCCACGCGCTCGTGCCGCTGGCGTTTTACTGGAAGAACGGGAAGGTGAAGGTCGCGCTCGCCGTCGGCAAAGGCAAACAGCAATTCGACAAGCGCGAAGATTTAAAACGGCGCGAGTCGGAACGCGAACTCAAGCGCGCCCAGATGCACCGGTTTAAGGGAGGAAAATAAAACCGCAGAGGCGCGGAGATGCAGAGAAGATACGAAAAATTTGATTGGTAATTTTTACTCTGCGCCTTTGCGTCTCCGCGGTGAAATCAAACCTTTGCTTCGGCGGGCTTCTTCCAATTCCGCTTGGGCGCCTTGGTGATGAGACCTTTTTTAATTGCGCTGGCGGAAACAGAGATGTAACGCACTTCGCCGCTGGGGAAAATGGCCTTTACGCGCTGCAAATTCGGCAGGAAACGGCGCTTGGTGATGGCCGTGATGTGTGTGCCGATGCCGCCCTGTTTCTTGGGCTTGCCACTGCGCCAGATGATGCTGCCCTTCATCGGGCGTTTGCCGGTCAGTTCACAAATTCGTGCCATAACAATTTCGTAAAAATCAAGGAGCGCGGAAGGTAGCAGCCAATCGCCCTGTTGCAAGCATTATTTCCGGGGGATTTTGCTTTGGATCTTCACCCGAAGTTTGAAAAAAGGGCTTGGCTTTACGGAGCGATTGCCGTTGTCTTTGGTTTGCATGAACTTGAACTCTCTTTGCCGCCATCCGACCACAGCTCTACTTTTGATTATCAACTTTGTTGCGCCGCTTGTTGCAGTCCGCGCTGTCGCCGCGGAGACCAACAACGTCCAACCTGGAGCGGCGGTCATTCTGCCGGCGTCTGTGGGAACCAACGCCGATGCTGTCGCGAATTCGGTTGTGAAAGTGTTTTCCACAGTGCGTTACCCTGATTTTTACCGGCCATGGGCCAAGGAGTCACCGAGTGAAGTCACCGGCAGCGGCGTCGTCATCGAAGGCAAACGGATTCTCACGTGCGCCCATGTCGTGCTTTACGCCAGCCAGGTGCAGGTGCAGGCCAATCAGGCGGGCGACAAGGTTTCCGCCACGGTCGAGTTCATCGCGCCGGGAATTGATCTCGCCGTGCTCAAGCTGGATGACGAAACGTTCTTCAACTCGCATCCAGCATTGCCGCGCGCGAAGCTGCTCCCGGAGGTCAAGGATGCGGTCATGGTTTATGGTTATCCGGAAGGCGGCACGAGCCTTTCCATCACCAAAGGCATCGTGTCCCGCATCGAATTCACCAGCTATAGTTTCCCCGTTTCCGGTCTGCGAATTCAAATTGACGCGGCCGTCAATCCCGGCAACAGCGGCGGGCCGGCTGTGGTGGGCGACAAGATGATTGGGCTTGCCTTCAGCCACCTCAACCAGGCCGAAAACATCGGTTACATCATCCCGTGCGAGGAGATTGAGCTGTTCCTCCAGGACATCGCGGACGGCCATTATGACGGCAAGCCCGCCATGTTTGATGAGTTGCAAACGCTCGAAAATCCCGCTTTACGCCCGTTTCTCAAACTCGACAAGCCGGTGGAAGGAATGATCGTGCATCAGCCGGACAGCGACGATCCGGCCTACCCGCTGAAGGAATGGGATGTCATCACCAAAATTGGCGACACGCCGGTGGACGACCAGGGCATGGTCAAACAAGGGAACGACCTGCGCATCCGTTTCCAATATCTGGTTCAGAAAACGGCCAAAAACGGAAAATTGCCGTTGACGGTGGAGCGCGATGGGAAAGAAATCCATATTGAATTGCCCGTATCGCCGAAGCATCCGATGCTCTTGCCGGATTTGAGAGACGCCTACCCGTCGTATTTTATTTACGGGCCGTTGGTGTTTTCCAGTGCCTCGCAACAATTCGTCCGTGAGTTCACCAGCGGCAGCCGGGGGGGCATACGCTGGATGATCTGGTTGAGTTACCGGGGCAGTCCGCTGATAACGCGCATCAGCGACAGGCCGGCTTTCAAGGATGAGGAACTTGTGGTGGTTCCATCTCCCTTCTTTCCGCATAAATTGTCGGAAGGCTATTCGGATCCATTTTGCCAGGTGGTTAAAAGCGTTAACGGCATTCCCATCAAAAACCTTGGCCATCTGGTGGAGGTCTTGCGCGATAACAGGGACAAATTCATCACCGTCGCCTTTGCTGGCCGCGATGGCGAGACGATGGTGTTTCCACGGGCCGAAATGCTCGCCGCCACCGACGGCATCCTCACCGACAACGGCATCCGCAGCCAAGGCTCGCCCGATACCATGGCCATCTGGAACGCCGGGTCTTCCAAATAAATCACCGGCATACTAAACTCTGCCGGTTTATGGCCACGATCAAACCATTTGCCGCGTTGCGACCCAAACCGGAACTGGCTTCGCAAATTTGCGAACTGCCTTACGACGTCATGTCGTCGGACGAAGCGCGTGAACTGGCGGCCAACAATCCGTTGAGCTTTCTGCATGTCAGCAAACCGGAGATTGATTTGCCGCCGGGCACGGACATTTACGCGCCGGAAGTTTATGCGAAGGGCAAAGAAAATTTTCAGAAACTCATCCGTGACGGCGCGCTCCAGCAGGATTCACAGCCGCACTTTTACCTTTACCGGCAAATCATGGGCGGTCATTCGCAAACCGGCCTTGTCGCGGCCGCGAGCTGCGAGGAGTATCTCAATGGCGTCATCAAGAAGCATGAATTGACCCAGCCCGACAAGGAAGACGACCGGTTGCGCCACATTGAAACGCTCAATTCCCAAACCGGTCCGGCGTTTCTGACTTATCGCGCCAGTTCAGCGCTTGACGAATTGGTTGCGATGAAAATTGCGGGGAAACCCGACGTGGATTTCACGGCCAAAGATGATGTGCGGCACACTTCATGGACGATCAATGACGCGGCGGAAATTCGGCTTATCGGAGCGCAATTCGCAAAAATTTCACGCCTTTACATCGGGGATGGGCATCATCGCAGCGCTGCGGCGGCGCGTATTTTTCAAAAGCGCCATGGCGCGGGCCGCAGCGGGCAATTTCTGGCCGTGATTTTTCCGCATAACCAGCTGCAGATTCTGCCCTACAACCGCGTGTTGAAGGATTTGAACGGCCACACGCCGGAACAATTGCTGGAAGAACTGCAAATCCATTCGGATTTTTTGATTTCAAAAGACGGAAGCGCGATGCCAAAACGGAAAAACGAACTCGGGTTTTATTTTCAAGGCAAATGGCGGACGCTTTCGGTGCAGCCGATAAAATTGCGGAAAGACGCGATTGAGAATCTGGACGTGACGCTGTTGCAAAAAAGAATTCTTGCGCCGGTGTTTGGCATTGACGACCCGCGCACGAGCGAGCGTATTGATTTCATCGGCGGCATCCGTGGCACGGCGGAACTGGAAAAATTGGTGGATAGCGGTGAATACGCCTGCGCGTTTTCGATGTTCCCGACGGGCATCGAGGATTTAATGACGGTCGCGAACGCCGGCGGCATGATGCCGCCCAAAAGCACGTGGTTCGAACCGAAGCTCCGCGACGGGATGTTTTGCCATATGATTTAAAGTGTCACGTATCACGTATCATGTGTCACGCAGCCGAATGCCAAATACCCGACGGACGACACTTGGCACATGACACACGACACCTGACACTTTAGCTTTTCCCCGTGCCCTTGACCCGCCTCCAACGCAGTCTGCGCGCCACCTTTGCGGGCATGGCCGTCAACGTTGTGTTGTCAGGCACGAAACTCGCCGCGGGCATTGCCGGCCATTCGCATGCGCTCGTCGCCGATGCCGTCGAATCCTTTGCCGACATTTTCAGTTCGCTCATCGTCTGGCGTGGTGTCGTCGTTGCAGCGGTGCCGGCGGACGAAGACCATCCCTACGGCCACGGCAAGGCCGAACCCATCGCTTCTGCCATCGTTGCCACCATGTTGTTGGGGGCGGCCCTGTGGATCGCCATCACGGCGTTCGGCGAAATCACGAAACCCCACCCGTCGCCGGCGCCGTTCACACTCATCGTGCTGCTATTGGTGGTGGCCGTGAAGGAAGGACTGTTCCGGTTTGTTTCGCGCGAAGGCAAGGCGGTGGACAGTTCCGCCGTGCGCACGGACGCCTGGCATCATCGCAGCGACGCCATCACGTCCGTGGCCGCCGGCATCGGCATCAGCGTGGCGCTCATCGGCGGCAGGGGTTTCGAGGCGGCGGATGACGTGGCGGCGATTGCGGCGGCGGGGGTCATCGCGTGGAACGGCTGGCATCTGCTCCGTCCGGCGCTAAGCGAACTCATGGACACCGCGCCCGGCCGCGAAATCATTGAGCAAATCCGCCAGGTTGCGACAACCACGCCCGGCGTGGACAGCGTGGAAAAATGCATCGTTCGCAAGGTGGGTTATCAATATTTCGTGGACATGCATGTGGAAGTGGATCCGCAGATGACCGTGCTCCGCTCGCACGAAATCGCCCATGCCGTGAAGGACAAAATCCGCGACGCCCTCCCCGCCGTTTGCGACGTGTTGGTTCACATTGAACCGCGAAAACACAGTCCCAAAATCTGAATTCATTTCCTCTTTGCGCGTTTGCCATTTTGACGGTTTAATATCCGTGCATGAAAATCGTTTTAGCCTATTCCGGCGGCCTCGACACCTCGGTGCTGCTTTCGTGGCTCAAAGAAACCTACGACGCCGAGATGATCGCCTTCTGCGCCAACATCGGGCAGGAGGAGGAATTGCGCGGCTTGGAGGCGAAAGCCAGAAAAACCGGCGCGTCGAAAATTTATATCGGCGATTTGCAGGATGAATTCGCGCGTGACTTCATCTATCCGATGATTCAGGCGGGCGCGGTTTACGAAGGCCAGTATTTCCTCGGCACCAGTATCGCCCGGCCGCTCATCGCCAAGGAAATGATTGAAGTCGCCCGCAGGGAAAAGGCCGACGCCATCGCCCACGGCGCCACCGGCAAAGGCAACGA
>Ga0187873_1000279_pt1 | contig 56982 bp, 50 predicted proteins | sample June2016WEW_16_1_2_FD_133012 | JGI IMG/M metagenome (GOLD analysis project Ga0187873, IMG submission 133012) | Peatland microbial communities from SPRUCE experiment site at the Marcell Experimental Forest, Minnesota, USA - June2016WEW_16_100 | ecosystem: Environmental > Terrestrial > Soil >...
AGCCACGCTGGTGGGAGTGAGGGTGACAATGCCATTGGGCCCGGCTGCAGCGGAACGGTAATCGGTCTGGATAACGGTACCTTCGGGCAGCGGCGTGTTGCCCAGATCGACGAATTCAAGCACGCCGGTCTCCTGCAAGGCTGCGACAACCTGGTCCGAGTTGGTCAGACCCGGGAACTGTGCCACGATGCGGTTGGGCGGGGCACTCTGCATTACCACTTCGCTCACACCCAAGGCATTGGCACGGTTCATCAGAATCTGCTGGGTGGTCGACAGGTCATTCGAGCTAACCGTGGCGGTGACTGGCAGGTCAGCTTCCAGCAACACCTGCAGACCGCCGCGCAGGTCCAGGCCCAGTTGGATCGGCACGTTCTTGTCCACCAGTGCTTTGCCATTAAATGGATTAGATAGAATAATTTGCTGGCTCAGGTCCACCCAGGCGGCAAAAGCCACCAACAGGAGGATGATCACTAGCGTTAAATAGGGTCGTCGGGTCATGTGTGATTTCTCCGCTCATAAAAATGCCAGCCTTCGGCTGGCGACGGGGAACATTATACTCTGATTGAAGGGGAAACGGAAGCGCAGGAAAAGAGTCGGATAGACCGATAGTCGGATAAGCAGGTAGATGAATATTTCAAAGATCTGATGGTTTTTTGGGAGGATAGGGGGTTGGGGATAATTCATGAAGAGGGGCCGCGGGAGCTTTAGGTATATAATGAGTTGTCAGGATTATTGCTCTAAGATTCGATCGCCATGAATCATGCAAGCAGGATAACCCTATGAGCAAAGTTCATTTGCCACGGATGACATTTGGCCGGGGCGAGGCACTCTGCGTGGCGTGCGCATGTATAATCAGCCTGTTGGCAGGCATAGGCTGGTTGTTCAACCGGCCGGTGCTGGCTTCCTTCAACCCCAATTTCATTCCCATGGCTCCCGTGACAGCCTTGATATTCCTGGGATTATGCGGGGCGTGGCTGTACCAGAGGATTTTCCCGGCCAGGCATTGGATGAGAAGGCTGGTGCAGGCCGCACTGGTGGGGATGTTGATCATTGTTATCTTCCTGGCGCTCAGGTATTTTACCGGACTCGGACCCGACCTTGAAAAAATACTTTACCCGGCTCCGCCCATGTTCGGTCAATTTTCTTCCGCCCGCATGTCGCCGATGTCTGCCCTGGGTTTCTTCCTGGCGATCATGGCGTTTCTTTTAATGACCGGAGACAGACCGGGCCAGAGCATGAGAAGTGTTTCCGCGGCCCTGTCTCTGGCTTTGTTTATCCTCAGCAGTTTAATTTGCCTGGGGTACCTATATGGGGCGCCGCCTTTTTATGGAGGCACGCTCACGCCGGTGGCAATCACGAGCGCGTTCTCTTTCTGGTTCCTTAGCCTGGGGCTGCTGATGACTGCGGGGCCATCCGTTTGGCCGACCAGGAGGTACGTTGGCCCTTCCTTGAAGGCGCGTTTGATGCGGACATTTATACCCGCCTCGCTTTTTATTGTCCTGCTTCAGGGTCTTCTTAGTGAGTTGGACGAAACCTGGATCATCAATCCGGCAGTAAGGGTGGCTCTTGCGGCACTTGTGGCTTGTTGGATCGTCATCCTGCTCATTTCCCTCATCGCGAATGCCTTAGGTTCAGAAATTGAGCGCGGCAGAAAGGCAGAGCAGGCGCTGCTTCAATCCGAGGCCGAGCTACGCGCCCTGTTCGCCGGAATGGTGGATGTGGTCATTGTCCTGGATATCGACGGGCGCTATATCGAGATCGCTCCCACCAACCCGGCCAACCTCTACCGCCCACCGGACGAAATGCTGGGCAAGACGATGCATGAAATCCTGCCGAAAGAGCCGGCTGACACGATTCTTTCCATGATCCGCAGCTCCATCCAAACCGGCCAGGTGGTCATTGGTGAATATGCCTTGCCGATCGATGGCAAGGATATCTACTTTTCTGCCAGCGCCTCGCGGCTTTCGGAAACGACCGCAATCGTGGTAGCGCACGACATCACCAATCGCAAGCAATTTGAATTGGTTCAGAATGCAATTTACCGGATCTCCCAGGCTACCATAACCAGCGAGGGGACGGATGCCCTTTACCACTCCATCCATTCCATCCTGGGCGAATTGATCCCGGCGGAGAATTTCTTCATAGGATTGTACGACCCGGTCAACGGTTTAATCAATTTCCCCTACTATATTGATCAATATGATGAAGCACCCTCCCCGATAAATCATACCCAGGGTCTAAGCGGATATATCCTACGTAAGGGGCGTCCCATGTTGGTAACCCGGGAGATTTACGACCAGCTGGTCGGACAAGGAGAAGTGGAGCCGGTAGGGACAGCTTTCATGGACTGGATGGGTGCGCCATTAAAAACGGCAGGACGCACGATCGGTGTAATGGCAGTACAAAGTTATTCAAAGGGGATCCATTTCGACCAGGAGGATTTGAACCTGCTGGAATTCGTCTCCACCCAGGTGGCCCAGGCGATCGAGCGCAAGCGCATGGAGGAGGAGATACGCAGCCTGTCTTTGACGGATGAGCTGACCGGGTTGTATAACCGGCGGGGCTTTACGCTTCTGGCCGAACATGAGGTGAAACTGGCGCGGCGTGAAAAACGAGACATGCTACTGATGTTCGGCGATGTGGATGGTCTGAAGACAATCAATGATACGCATGGGCATGCATTGGGCGACCTGGCCTTACAGGAAGTATCCGCCCTTTTGAAAAACAGTTTGCGCGAAGCAGATATCATCGCCCGTTATGGAGGAGATGAGTTTGTAGCCCTGGCAGTGGACGCCGCCCTGGAAAGCGCGGAAATCCTATCCATGCGCATCCAAGAGGCCCTGGAGGCACGCAACCAGAAGACCGACCGGACTTATTCACTGTCGCTCAGTACCGGTATGGTTTGCTATGATCCCGAGACTGCCTGCACTATTAATGAAATGATCGCCCAGGCAGATGCCCAAATGTACGCTCAGAAACAAGCCAGGAAAGGAAAGAAGGAACTCCCGGATGCAGAGCCTTAATTTAATAATTTACAGATATCGCTGAAACCGCAGATTTGATGCCGACCGGTACCATCTGCAACAGGTGGCTAGCAACCTGACAACGAATGCCTGCAGGCAATGCCAGAGGGAGTAAAGTTTTTAGTGAGCAGTTGGAGGAGAGAAGAGAGAAAAGCGCAAAGGACAGAGCAGAGAATATTAATTAGGGACTGTCAAAGAAGACATTGTACGTATTTGGAGTGCGCCAGGTGAGGTGTTCTCCGAATTAATATTTCGCGTAGTTTGCGCCGGAACGCCAATCCGCCGTCCTTTTGGGACGGGATGGCTTTAATTATCCCTGGTTTGTTCCTGCATGCTCTGTCTGCCTGACAAACTCCACCACCCGATCTAAAACCTGTTCGGCCGATAGTCTATCCGTAACCAGGTATAAGCCGGCGTGTTCCCTGGCATGCCGCAGGCGGTACTGCTGCTCCTGCCATTCTGCTATTGTCCAATCCAACTGGCCACGCTGGCAGGTGATGGGGTAGGAGGCATCCAGGAAGACCAGCACATCCGGGTTCGTCAGCCGCAGCCACATATCCTTGACGTAGGAGTGCTCCTGGGCGATGTGGCGGGAGCGATAGCCCAGGCGAGTCAGACCGGCGATCAAGGTGGATTTCCCGGCCGCGCATGGGCCGACCACCCCAATCAAGGTCTGGGGCTTACCGGGAGGTTCATCCTTTTGGTTATTGGTTGCCATCAATTAGAATTTCATGCTCAGCGCAGATCAAAATCCACTAATCTTCACCAACCGGTGTGAATGAATTAGATAAGAGAAGATCAGGCGGATTCGTGCATTAATGTCGCGCACGTTTGAAGAATACAAATCACGATTTCACCAAATCGATTGGCAAGCGAACAGTCATACGGCGCACATCATCCCCCGCGCGTTTGCGCACCTTCAACACCACCACGCTGATGTCGTCCACCGGACGTCCGTCATCCAGGGCGACTGCCTCCCCCAACAGCGCATCGGCAATGGCCTGGGGGGAGGGGTCCTGGTCTTCCAGCATGGCTTTTAAGGAAGTACATACATCCATGGGCCGGCCTACCCGTGAACCGGCATGCACCAGACCGTCGGTATAGATCACCAGCACCAGCCCTGCTTCGACTGGAATCTCGCTGATGATCGGGCGGGTATTGCGGCTGAAGCCGATCGGGGAACTTTCTTCGCTGATACAATCCACCTTCTCACCGTGCGCAATAAAAAAGGGGGCCGGGTTGTTGCGGGTCAGCACCACCGTTCCGGTGTGCAGGTCAACTGAAATGATATTGAGGGTAGCCGAGACTTTGCCTTTTTTATCGGTGTAGAGCAAATCGGAGGCAGCCCGTGCGGCCGCCCCATCACGCACTCCTTCGGCCAGAAGGGCAATGACCTTGCGCACCACCAACATGGAGACAGCCTTGGCGCCATGCCCGGAGGTCTGTCCGTCTGCCAACACAACAGACAAGCCACCATTAGGCCGTTCGACCACTTCCAGCGTATCTCCGCTTTCGGTCACGGCGTATTTGTTCGTTTTTGCCGCCGCAATCTGTACTTCCATAAATCCATTGTACTCCAAAAGTGAACAGCTTAAAGGTTAGGCTGCCCCGGAATCGCCGGAGTGGGGATGTAAAAGCGGGATGTCAGGCGGGCATAGGACCCTTCAGGTATGCCACCGGGATGCTCCGGGGTGGTGCGCAACACGCCCACACTCCCATATCTTCCCCATTATCCAGGTGATTCCCCACAAGGCGGTATATTTACAAAACCAATCCGATTGGATTACAATTACACAGTTACTGGGTGAAACAGGTGGATGGCTAGATTGAACTGGGTAACTCTACAGGATTGAACGTAGATTTTTCATACGGATATTGAGTAGCGGGAACCTACCTAATGGAAAAAGCCAGTATTTTGATCGTTGAGGGTCAGTCGCTGAGCGCTTTGGAAGTACGGAAAAGCCTTGAAAGCGATGGTTATATAGTGGCGGGTCAGACTGACAGCGGAGAAGCTGCCATTCAAATGGTGGGGGATTTACATCCCGACCTGGTTCTGATGGATGTCGGACTCAAGGGGGAGATGGATGGAATCGAGACTGCCAGGCAAATCCGGACAAGTTTCGACTTGCCTGTCATCTTTCTGAGTGAATCTGGCGACCAATCCATCATCGAGCGCGCCCTCAAGGTGGAACCATATGGATATTTTCTCAAGCCCTATGATGAACGCGAACTATTTATTGCCATTGAAATGGCAATCACAAAACATGAAATGGAAAAGAAATTACGCGACAGCGAGGAACGCTACAACCTGGCCGTACGCGGCGCAAATGACGGCGTATGGGATTGGGACCTAAGAAGCAACGAAATTTATTACTCGCCGCGCTGGAAAGCCATGCTCGGATTCAAGGAAAATGAAATCAGCAAAAGTCCGGATGAATGGCTAAAACGAGTGCACCTGGACGACCAGAAACGCCTTTGGCAAAATCTTGGGTTACATCTCAAGGGGAAAACCCCTCACTTCGAGTGTGAATACCAAATAAAAGATGCAAACGGCCGATATATATGGATCCTTACCCGTGGGCTGGCCGTGCGGGATGCAGAAGGGAAAGCCTACCGCATGGCGGGATCGCAAACAGATGTAACCGCCCGGAAAATGGCCGAAGAGCGCCTGGCTTATGGCTCTCTTCACGATGGGCTGACCGGGCTTCCCAATCGAGAGTTATTCATGGACCGGTTGGGCCAAAGATTGCAGCTGGCGAGACATCATCCCGGTTCATTGTTTGCGGTCTTATTCATGGATATTGACCGCTTCAAGGTGGTCAATGACAGCCTTGGCCATGCCATGGGAGACCAGCTCCTGACCGGCATCGCCAAGCGCTTGCAGCTTGTTGTACGTCTGGAAGATACCGTATCCCGTTTTGGTGGGGATGAGTTTGCCGTGCTGGTATACGATGTAAAGGATGTCAATGATGCCATTCAAGTGGCAGATAGATTCCAGGCACGGATAAAAGAGACTACCGTGCTTTCATCCGTCAGCAGAACCACCTCGGTCAGTATCGGCATCGTTTTGTTCAATGATAAATACACCCAAGCCCTGGACATTCTGCGCGATGCAGATACTGCCATGTATCGTGCCAAAGCGATGGGAGGGGGCTGCTACCAGGTCTTTGACACAACCATGCATACCAAAGCAGTTGAGCTGTTGCAATTGGAAGCGGATATGAAACGCGCCGTGAAGAACCAGGAATGGGAGATCTATTATCAGCCCATCCTCTCGATGACAAGCGGTGAGATGTGCGGTGCCGAAGCCCTGGTGCGCTGGAAGCATCCTCAGCGCGGCCTGCTCCTTCCGCATGATTTTATCCATGAAGCCGAAGAAGTTGGCCTGATTCTCCCGATTGGCGAATTTGTATTGCGAACCGCCTGCCTGCAAGCCAAAGTCTGGCGGGATGCCGGGTTTTCCAAATTATGGATATCCGTGAATCTTTCCGGGCGCCAGTTCCAGGACCGTAATCTGACTCAGAAAGTCAGCCGGATCCTGGCAGAGACCGGATTGCCCAGCGAATGCCTACGCCTGGAAGTAACCGAGACGGTCGCCATGCAAGATCTTAATTACAGTGTCGAGGTTCTGAATGAGTTGAATACCCTGGGTGTGCTTGTCTTACTAGATGATTTTGGGAATGGATATTCATCCCTTGGTTATTTGAAACGATTTCCTCTACGAGCTCTCAAAATTGACCAGTCCTTTATTCAGGATATCATGGTCAATAAAAACAGCGAGGCAATAACCGTGGCAATTATTGCGATGGCTCGTTCGCTTAATCTAGAAGTCGTTGCTGAAGGTGTGGAGAATAGCGAACAAGACCGATTCTTAAAAGATCTATTCTGTGACCAGGTACAGGGTTTTCTATTCAGTAAACCATTACCTGCCGATGATCTGACAAGTTTCCTAAAAAACAACCTCCAAACTCCTGGATGAAGAGTTTCTAAACTCGGATTATTAATAAGAATACATATCCTCTCAAGAAGTGGGGGTAAGGCAGGGAGGGTTCCTTTTTCGCAACTTCACGGTTCAATTCTTAAGATGATTTTAATGTTTACAAAACCAGTTCGCTAGGGTTACAATAGGACAACAGACCGGTATAGCAGGTGGATGGCAAACTTATTCTTGAAAGCGCTCCGGCTTCAACCTTGCATGTTTCGCAATAAATATTGAACCGTGGGATTCATATGGAAAAAGCCAGTTTATTAATCGTCGAAGACGAGTTGATTGTCGCTTTGGATCTCCAGAAGAGCATCGAAAACGATGGTTATATAGTGGCGGGTCACACTGATAAAGGAGAAGACGCCATCCTATTAGCAGGGAATTTGCATCCCGACCTGGTCTTAATTGACATCAGTCTTGCGGGTGAAATAGATGGAATTGAAGCCGCCTCGCAAATCCGGGCACGTTTCGATCTGCCTGTCATTTTTCTGACAGAATTCGGCAATAATTCCGTGATTAAGCGCGCCCTCAAGGCGGAACCATATGGCTATATTCTCAAGCCCTATGATGAACGCGAACTCTTTATTGCCATTGAAATGGCAATCACCAAACATGAAATGGAAAGGAAATTGCGCGACAGCGAGGAACGCTACAACCTGGCCGTACGTGGCGCGAATGATGGCGTCTGGGATTGGGATCTAAAGCGCAATGAAATCAATTACTCACCGCGCTGGAAAGCCATGCTCGGATTCAGGGAAAATCAAATCGGAAAAAGCCCGGACGAATGGTTAAACCGGGTGCACCTCGACGACCTGAGACGCCTTTGGAAAAATCTTGGGTTGCATCTCAAAGGAGAAACTCCTTTCTTCGAGTGTGAATATAGAATAAAGGATGTCTACGGCAAATATGTGTGGATACTCACGCGCGGCTTAGCGGTCAGGGATAAGGAAGGGAAAGCCTATCGCATGGCGGGATCGCAAACAGATGTAACGGCCCGTAAACTGGCTGAAGAGCGCATGGCATATGGCGCCCTCCACGATACGTTGACCGGGCTTGCCAATCGCGATTTCTTTATGGAGAAGCTGAGCCAGAGGTTGGACCTTGCGAAACATCATCCCGGTTCATTGTTTGCGGTCTTATTCATGGATATTGACCGCTTCAAGGTGGTCAACGACAGCCTTGGCCATGCCATGGGAGACCAACTGCTGGTAGGCATGTCCCGTCGCCTGCAAATGTGCCTGCGGCTTGAAGATACCATATGCCGTTTCGGTGGAGATGAGTTTGCTGTCTTGCTTCATGAAGTAAAGGATGTCAATGATGCCATCCGGGTGTCTGAGAGATTCCAGGCGCGCATAAAGGAAACCGCCGTACTTTCATCCGTCAGCAGAACCACCTCGGTCAGTATCGGCATCGTTTTGTTTAATGAAAAATATGCACAACCGCAGGATATTTTGCGCGATGCAGATACCGCAATGAATCGCGCCAAAGCAAAGGGAGGGGGTTGCTACCAGGTCTTTGACACTTCCATGCATACCAAAGCAGTTGAGCTGCTGCAATTGGAAGCTGATATGAAGCGCGCCGTGAAAAACCAGGAATGGCAGGTCTATTATCAGCCCATCATCTCGATGGAAAGCGGTGAAATCAACGGCATCGAAGCACTGCTACGCTGGATGCATCCTCAAAAAGGCCTGCTCCTACCACAGGATTTTATCCATGAAGCCGAAGATATTGGCCTCATTCTCCCGATAGGTGAATTTGTACTGGAGACCGCCTGCCGACAAGCCAAAGTCTGGCGCGATGCCGGGTTCTCCCAATTATGGATATCCGTGAATCTTTCCGGGCGCCAGTTCCAGGACCGTGATCTGGCTCAGAAAGTCAGCCGGATCCTAGCAGAGACCGGACTTCCCGGCCAATCCTTCCGGTTGGAAGTCACAGAAACGATCGCCATGCAAGACATCTCATACAGCATCGACGTTCTGAACGAGTTGAATGCCCTGGGCGTGCTTGTCTTACTGGATGATTTTGGGAATGGATATTCATCTCTCAGTTATTTGAAACGATTTCCTCTACGAGCTCTCAAAATTGACCAGTCCTTTATTCAGGATATCCTGGTCAATAAAAACAGCGAGGCAATAACCGTGGCAATTATTGCGATGGCTCGTTCGCTTGGTCTGGATGTAATTGCAGAAGGGGTGGAAAATGAAGAACAAAATGCATTTCTTAAGAAAATATTCTGTGACAAAGTACAGGGTTTTCTATATAGTAAACCATTACCTGCCAATGAACTGACAGCTCTTCTTGTAAAGAACTTCAAAAAAACTGAGTTGCAATAATTACCAGCACCCGGCTTCCCTCCAGTTCCACCAACTCGTGCCTCACTGCGAACCCACTGGCAGCGAGGCGCTTCTTCATCCCGGGCAGGATCAGCTCAAGCACGCCGGCCTGCCCGGTCGTCTGGAACAATCCGGCTGCCAGCCGCTCCAGCAACCGCTTGCCCGTGATCCAGGCGGATGGCACGATAACCAGTTCTCCGGCGGGCCTCAGTACGCGCCGGATTTCCGCCAGTGTCTGCACTTCGAAGATATATTCCGATGGGAAAGTAGCCACCACGCGGTCGAATGCGCTATCAGGGAAGGGCAGGTTCTGCGCATAGCCACGGGTTAAACGAACAGGATATTTTGCCCTGCGCAAGCGGCGGCCCGCCTGGCGGCTCATCTGGCGGCTCTCATCCAGTCCGAATGCAATCCATCCGTCAACATTAAGTGTCATTTGCAGGTGCCCAGGGCCGAACCCGATCTCGAGCACGCGCCCGCTTAAAAATGGTCGCGCCTGCAGAACCCAACCCTGCCAGCGCCCCAGCGAAACTGCCGCCGCAACGAAGTCATACATCCAGGAGAAGGGATGATAAAGGAGCTGAAAGAAGATGGCAAGCAGCTTCCGCATCTATGAGTGCTTTCAGGATGGACTGTTCAATTTTTCACGCAGTCATTATGCTTTGCTTTCCTTCTGAAAGGTTTCACCTGCCTGGATCTTATGGATAGGCAGGTGAATTATCGCCTGGTACCAGGATGTCTGCATGCTCGCTTCTATTTTTTAGAGCACTTTCCTCCAGCTACAAAGATGGAACCCTGCCAAACGCAACCCGGGATCGCTTGACATGCTTTCTGGTTCGCAGCAATGGAACAATTCGCCTGGATTGGTTTTGGGGTGGAGGTTGGCGTAGGGATTGGCAGCATGACCGGGATCGATGCAAGGTTTCCTGACGCCTCCCCGCTACTCAGCAGCACCCAGCATTCCACCTGGTTGGTTAGACCCAGCAGGTAATAGGTGTTTTCCTGATTTCTTCCGACGATCGGATAGGCCTGGCCGTTCATTGCCAGGGATACAGAATTGAAGATCTGGTCAGGACCGGAACGACAGTAAGCGTTCAGATGCGGGGTAAAAATGGGTCCCGGGAATCTCAGGGTTCGAATCGGGATCGGAGTAACAGGGCTGGGCGAAGCAGGCGGAGAGCTCAAACACACGGCTGAAGTCTCGTCCACCCATCCGGTCGCGTGATTAAAATCACCCGCGCTGATCCCTTCCCAACTATTACTGCTATTCTCATAGGAAGCGATGGCCATTATCGGTGTGGTAACATCCAAAGTGTTAAGTTCTACATTGTCGCCACCGCCGGTCAGTACGTTACCGGATGGACAGTTGACCACCAGGGAGGTACCGGGATTGTCTATGTTCACATTTGAGACTATGGTCGAGCTGAATAAGGAACTGGCACCAAACAGGCAAATGGCATAGGTGGTTTCCAAAACACTGGTGGGGGCATCGTTTACTTCCATGACGGCCCACCAATTGCCGGATTCAGAAACCGGTGTGTTTATTTGCACTTCTACCATAATATTGTCATTACTGTTGGCATAGCTGTTTCTGAAACCCCCTCCGGTGAGCAGGCTGCCCTGAGGACACGTGGCACTCACCCCACTGCCACCTGGCTGCCCTTTCGGGGGAACCGTTCCGCCGACATCCACCACCTGGGTGGACAAACCAGCCGGGCCGGTAAGGCAGACGGCATAGGCGGTTAACTGCAGGTTTGACGAGGAGGTATTCATGGCGTAAGCCCCCCAGGCATCGGTCAATGGAGCGCTGTAGAATACGAACAGGTCCGGGGAATTGCTGCCGAAGTAACCTCCCCCTGTCAGGATGGTCCCGGCCGGACAGGCAACGGTTGTTCCTCCGGATAGATTCGGCGGAATGGTGGTCACGCTCGAGACCGTCTGGGAGAATATGGAGGGGGTAGCGATTGGTACCGGGGGAACAATTGGAGTCAACCTAGTGAGATTTTGTGGAACTGGTGCAGTTACGCCTCCACTCTGACTCTGCGTACCCACAGCCTGCGGCAGATTGCAGGCTGCAAGTGTAATAGTTATCAGGCAGGCGATGATCTCAAAAAAGTAACCCTTCATCATATTATGCTCCTTTATTTCGTATCATCAGAATAAACCGGGGAGGCGACTTCGAGTTTAATTTCCGGATCGGGCATCGATTAACCTGCCTGACCATTGCAGTGATTTCGCCGGTTGGCGAAGTAGTCTTTGCGTTGATGCATAAAGCCATCATCGAGCACATGCTTTAGTTGGCATTGATCTCTAAGGCTTTGTTGATTGATTCATGCGTTGGGGATTAATTTAAATGTGGGGGAAGCTCGGGAGGTTGATTCGCAGGCAGAGAAAGAATTATTCCAGGATAAAGTGCCTGGTGGGAATGGAAAACCTTTTAAACACATGGGGTCCTATTCCTATCCGGATGATAGCCATTGGAATAAAATGTATAATTTACCAATATTGTCTTAAATGTACTCTCCAGATGTGCATGTGTCAAGATGCTCGTATAAACGGATTGCGCCAGCATTTTCTTACACTGCCCGCCCGTTTAAACAAGACAAGGATTTGACCAGCTCCGGTCAAACCCTTGTATAAAAGCACCACTTTTGTTACTCGCTGGCCAAATCCACAGGAGGCTTCTTGGAGACCGCCTTTTTGGCCGAATCGACCAGCTCTTTGCCGCGCGCCCTGGCTTCATTAGCAGTCTTACCGGCGGAATCGACCAGCTCTTTGCCGCGCACCCTGGCATCGTCGGCAACTTTGCCGGCCCGGGTGGCAAGCATGTCGGCCTGGTCAGCCGCCATATCGCGCAGCTCGATGCTCTTATCTTTGATCAGGGTGCGGGTTTCTTCGCCGGATTGGGGTGCCAGCAAGAGGGCTGCCACTGCGCCAGCCACACCGCCTACCACAAATCCGATCAGGAACATACCAAAATCATCATTATCAGCCATTTTATATCTCCTTTTATGCGGATGGATTACTTGCGGTTAATGCCGAACAAGTCGAACAATCTTTTCAGCCCGGCCAGGTAGGAATTCAACTTGATAACGGGTTCCACAAGGTTTTCGCTCAGGAACTCGCTTGTGCCGCGCAGGGTGTTAACGGTTTCATTGGTGGATCTCAAGATGGGTTTGACTTCATTTTGCAGCAAATTGATCAAGCTGGCCAATTGGATGATCAGCACCACCAAGGCCGCGCCGATCAGCAGGCTCTCTAGCGCCATGAATATGATGAAGATATCACGCACATTCGCGGCGGCAGCCGGGTGGCTGCTGAGGGCAATGATCGCCCAGACAAACAAGGCAACCATAACCAAGACTCCGACAATAATGCCAGCCAGTGCCCAGCGCTGCCTAGTCAGCGTGGCCCGGTGGGCTGCGCTTTCTTCGGTAGTGGGGGTGGCGGGAATGTTTTCGGTCATACTAGGTCATTATAGCATACATTGTTTCATCTACCTTTTTTTGCCAGTGGTTCTTTGGTACTTCTTATCTTTCCTTTGCCGAATGCACGTGTTAGCGCCAGTTACAAGACTTCAGATATTTGGCTCTTCCTTTTCCAGCGGAAAATGTGCCACCAGGTCATAAATTCTCCAAGCAAGCAAGAATATTTACTTTAGAATTTCGTGCTTTAATGTCCTGGTGTTTTAATATTTCGGAAAAAGGCCGGCCTACCGCCGGGATAACAAAGAACGCAGAGACTTTTTATAGAACTCTGCGCTCTCTGTGTGCTCAATGGTGAATATTTCTTGGAGATTTACCAGCTATACGGGATCAGGCGATATCGCACCTTCTGCTCGTATTCCTTGTAACCCACCAGTTCTTTCTCCATGACCTTCTCCTCGTCGAGGATGCGGATGGCCAATACAGGCATCTGGATGACAAGGATCAAGAGTGTCCACCAGGAGGCCAGCCCCAGGACAATGCCGATGACCATGACAATGGTTCCCACATACATTGGGTGCCGGACGATGGCATACGGGCCGGTCAAGCTGACTTTCTGGCTTTCCTCCACAAGGATACTGGAACCTCCAAAACTGTTCTCTTTGAAGACCAGGAAAAACATGAAGAACGAAAAAACCTCGAGCGCGTCGCCTATCCAGGATATCGCCGGCGGCAAGGCTGACCACCCGAAGCGATGATCGAGGCCACAGACGACGAACACGGCGATTAACATCGTGAATGCGACAACCGCTATGATGTTTTGCAACGTGGATTGCTACGCGCCCGGCGCGGCCTGCTTGCGGCGTTCCATAAGGGCCGGATCTTTGATGGAGAAATAGACCCCGTACACGCTGAAAGTAATCATAAAGACAACGATAAAGGCCCAAGCCTGCCAGTAGTTGAACGTGCCCATCGGGAGGAACAGCGGCACGCTCAGTAGAATGCCTTGACAACCCAAACGTGCGTATATATAATTGTACTAATTCAAATAGTACATTTTAAGGAGGATTATGGAAATTCGCATCGATCCTAATAGCGCAGATCCGATTTACTTGCAAATTATTTACGGTATCAAGAACCAGGTAGCAACTGGACGATTAAATCCGGGGGAGCAATTGCCAACCGTGCGGATGCTCGCAACCGATTTACGGATCAACCCTAATACCGTAGCTAGAGCATATGAGGCATTGGATACCGAAGGCGTGATTTCAACGCAGCGTGGGCGTGGTACGTTTGTACGCGTACATCCTGACGACGTGCATTTGACGCGGGTCCGCAAAGACCAATTGAAGGCCATGATGGACACCGTGGTAAACAATGCACTTAGTCTTGGATACCAAGCCGAAGAAATCAGAGGGGCATTCGAAATAGAGCTCGCATACTGGGAGCGCCAGCGGCGCTCAACGACATCCTCCCACGATAAACCGTTAGCTGATCCAGATGCGAAATTGGTTCTACAAAAAGCATGAATAGAACCCGGTTCGTCTTGGAGGCTATGATAATTGGATAAAGGATATGATACAAAATACAAGCACGATAGCGATAACAGTGTCTCATCTCAAAAAAACGTATGGCAATATTCAAGCGGTTGAAGATGTGTCATTTGATGTAAACGAAGGCGAAATATTCGGTATGCTCGGTCCGAATGGGGCCGGCAAAACGACTACCGTCGAATGCATAACCGGCTTGCGACACCCTGATGGGGGCGCTATTTCCGTACTTGGACTTGACCCGCAAACCAATCGGGAGGAGCTCCATCCAGTTGTCGGCGTCCAATTGCAATCCAGCACCTTCCCCGACAAGTTGAAAGTCGTCGAGATTCTGGACATGTACCAGTCTTTCTACCGAAATCCGGCAAACCCGAAAGAGCTGGCTAATGCGCTTGGATTCAGCGAGAAACTGGGCAGCTACTACAAAACACTGTCCGGCGGCCAGAAGCAAAGAGTGTCGGTCGCATTGGCGCTTATTGGCCAGCCGAAGATTGCAGTGCTAGACGAGATGACGACCGAACTTGACCCTCAGGCCAGGCTTGACACATGGGAACTTATAGAAAAAACCCGTGACCGGGGAACCACGATCATATTGGTTACTCATTACATGGAAGAGGCAGAACGGCTTTGCGATAGGGTGGCTTTGATCGATCGCGGGCGCATCATAGCGCTCGACTCACCTTATGGATTAGCTGAAAAAGTCACAGGCGGCAAGCAGGTACGGTTCTTGCCATCAAAGCCGTTCAATGACAGCTTGCTTTCGGCATTGCCGGAGGTAAAAACTGTTGAGCATCAGGGAAAGCGTATCAAAGTCGTGGGATCCGGGCAGCTAGTCAATGCTGTTATTTTAACCTTGGCCAAAAATGACATCGAAGCGTTGGACATACATTCGGAAGGAGCGACTCTGGAAGACGCCTTCGTCAAATTGACCGGCCGGCATATCCACGAAGAGCCAAAGGATTAACCATTATGAACGACTCCCGCATAAAGACACCCCGCCTCGCATTTGGCAAACTGCTGCTAAACGAAAGCAGGCTGGCCTGGCGTATTCCAATCGGCATAGGGACTGGGCTTGGATTGCCCCTTGTATTGCTCATCGTTTTTGGCAGCATTCCTGCGCTGAGACAAGTGAGCAGCGACCTTGGCGGTTTTTCATATTTTTCTCTTTCTTTTCCTGTACTCATCGTACTGACGGTAATGATGTTGAGCATTATGGTGCTACCCCGTAGCTTGATCAAATACCGGGAAACGGGCATTCTGCGGCGTCTTTCCATCACGCCCGTACCGCCGTCGTGGCTTCTTGCAGCCCAAATCGTGATTAATCTAGCTATCGTTATAGTTGGATTCATCCTATTGACCGCAGCGGGGGTAGCCGCTTTTGGCCTTGAGTTCCCAAAGAATTTCCCGGCGTTTCTATCAGCCGATCTACTTACCGTAACTTCTATGTTCGCCGTGGGACTTTGCATTGCCGCGTTGGTCAAAAATGACGCGGTGGCTCAAGGGATTGGTGGATTATTGTTCTTCGCAATGATGTTTTTCGGCGGCATATGGTTACCGCGTCCGATGATGCCAGCCGTGTTACTCAATATCAGCAATTGGACGCCGCTTGGCGCATCGATAGATGCAATCCAAAGGGCGATGCAGGGGTTGTTTCCTTCGCTTCAATCAATCCTGGTCCTAACTGCTTGCACGCTGGTTTTTGGCTATCCGGCAGTGTACTATTTCAAATGGGAATGACGGGCGGACACATTGTTCAAATGAACTTGGAAACCTTCTACACTGGTCGGTAGCCTAATCAGTTCCGAAGGTTATGGCTTTTTTGTCATTACATGTGCCGAATTCAGTCTATTTGATTTCCCCCCATCAGGCTATTTGCTTACATTTACGTTTATAATTGCGGGCCTATGACCACTCTCTTTGCAGACCAAATGCTGGCACTCTTCACGATCCTGGCAGTGGGGGCGCTGTTGGGCAGTTTCTCCTGGCGGGGCATCTCACTCGGAACGGCCGGCGTGCTTTTCGTAGCGCTCGTCTTTGGTAACTACGGTATCTCGGTTCCCAAAGTAGTCATGGACTTAGGCTTGCTACTGTTTGTTTACGCGGTGGGACTGCAGGCTGGTCCGCGCTTTTTCCGATTGTTCCGCAAGCAGGGCCTGCGTTATGTCATCATCGGGGTGGCCGTGGCATTGACGGGGGCTCTGGCCACGTTAGAGCTGGCATTTGCGCTGAAGCTGCCGGATGACCTGGCGACGGGACTCTACACCGGGGCGTTGACCTGCACCCCAGCGCTGGCGGCCGCCCTGGACGTTTTTGCCCGCATGTTCCCCAGCACGAACGCGGCTGTCTCGGTTGGTTATGGCATAGCCTACCCGTTCAGCATGATCGGGGTGGTCCTGCTGGTGCAGTTCCTGCCCAGGTTGCTCAAGCGCGACCTGCGGAAGGAGGAGCAGAACTGGTTAGCCGAGCGCCAGAAGGAAATGCCATCCCTGGTGGTGAAACAGTTGCTAATTACCAACCAGAACATGGATGGGAAGTCGCTGCGCGAGCTGGATCCGCACCGCCTAGCGCACGTCAACATTACGCGTGTGCGACGCGACGACCAAGTCAGCATGGTTAAGCCCGATTTCATCCTGCACCTGGGTGATGTGGTAATGGTGGTGGGTCCGCAGTCAGAGATGGAAAAGATCAAGCTGGTGCTCGGTGAGGAGACCGAGGTACCGATGGATATGAATGCCAGCATCGCCACCCAGGACCTGGAATTAAATTCCGCCCGCTTTGTTGGCAAGACGCTGGCTGAACTGCAGGTCTGGGAAAATTACGGCGTGATCATCACCCGCATCCGCCGCCAGGGATTGGAGATCAGCCCAGTTGGCAGCATGATTCTGGAAATCGGGGATGGCCTGCATCTGGTCGGCGACCGCGAGGAAGTGAAGGAATTCATCCAAAAAGCTGGCGGGGATACCCGGAAGGCCGAAGAGACCAATATGCTACCCTATTTACTGGGCCTGGTGCTGGGGATCGGTCTGGGGTTGATCCCATTCCACCTGGCAACCGGGGTGGATGTCAAGCTGGGCACAGCCGGGGGCGCCTTCCTGGTCAGCCTGTTGATCGCGCATTTCGGGCGGATCGGCCCGTTGCGCCTGAATGTTCCCGCGGCGGCCAAGAACCTGACACGTGAATTAGGCCTGATGCTGTTCCTGGCCGGCGCAGGCACCACGGCTGGTGCACAGTTGGTGCAGGTCATCCAGAAACAGGGCTGGAGCCTGCTGCTGGCAGGCGCGGTCATTACCATCATCTCGGTTGTAGTTGGCCTGTTCCTGACGATCAAGGTCTTCAAGCTGGAGACGCTCGGCACTCTTGGTGCGCTGACGGCTGCCATGACCAACCCGCCTGGGCTTGCAGCTGCCAACAATCAGACCGCCACTGACCAGGCCACCCTGGCGTATGCCAGTGTCTATCCCGCTGCACTGATCTTCAAGATCCTGTTTGCGCAGATCCTGGTTACATTATTGCTGAGATTCTAGAAGTCGTACCGCCAAGGCACCAAGGCAGGGAAAAATTAATTAGAACCCCAAAAATTATTTGTGATTTGGAGTCTTGGTGATTAATTCCCAGTAAATCCCTATTTTCTATAGACCGAAGATGGATATTCATTATGCCAGACCCCAGCATTTCCGAATTCATGGCCCGCATGGCCAGTGCGTTTGTCCCTGAGAAAGCGGTTGACATCGACGCTGATATCCAGTTCAAGGTGAGCGGCGTCCAGGCTGCTAATTGGAACGTGACCATCAAAGATGCCAGGTGCACGGTCAGCCAGGGAACGGCTCCGGCGTCCAAACTGACCGTCAGCGCCGATTCGGCTGACTTTCTCAAAATATTTTCCGGTGACTTGGACGTTATGCAGGTCATCATGCAGAGCAGACTCAAAGTGACCGGGGATATGAGCCTGGCAATGAAATTAATGGGTTAGTTCAAATTGTAGTAAGTATCTATCCGAAAATTATAAAAGAACCGCTATTTGAGTGCATGCGCTCAAATTGCAAACTCTTTATGAATTTTCGGATAGGTTCTAAATTACATTATGTGCCCGGCAGCTTCAAGCTGGCAGGCACATAACTATATGACTATTCAATTTTTCCACTATCAGACTGCTTACGTATACATTCCCCAATCCAGCGCACCCGGATCTTCCATATATGAAAAGTCCCACATTTCCATGCCCAGTTCCAGGCTGATCGGCATATTCATGGCTTCCGTGGCTTTTTGCTTGATCGTTTCCAGCATGGCCGGGCCGTACGGGCAGAACGGCGTGGTTAGCAAAACATAAATCCTGGCTTCCCTGTCAACGACGCTTACTTTGCGGATCAGGCCAAGCTGGATCACATTTAACGCAATCTCCGGGTCGACTATTTCGGCCAGCTTGGTTCTCAGGGGTTCGACCAGTTCCGGATGCGTGTCGTGGATCTCCCAATGGATCGGGGTGACTTTTGCATCGCTCATTTTGCCAAGGCCTCCGCCTGTACCACATATGTGCAATGTGCGTCCCCTTGCAAAAGACATTGCACTTTCTCGGCCGGGACGGCCAACATCTTGGAGATGAGTGTCTGGTCGACTGTGCAGACTTCCGGGTGGCTCAGGCCGATCTGCAGGTACGGGCAGGTGATCTCATGAATCTGGTATTGAGCGCCGGTTCTTTCCCATTGGATATCGAAACCTTCCTCAGTCAGAAGGGTTTTGGCAAGATCGAGACGTTCTTCCATGTTCAGGCCCTGCATCTGGCTGGCGTATTCATCTGCCAATCCATCCGCCATCTGAGCGAACAGCTTGCTTACGACCGGCTCGGGCATGCTCTCTTTCATCTGTGCGAGCAGACGCGTGGTAAGACGCAGGTAGCGGGTGGGGAATCGTTCCATGCCAGCCTCGGTCAGGAAGTAGACCAGGCGCGGCCGGCCAACTCCATGTCGTTCTTCGTCGGTGCCCACCAACCCTTCGACCTGTAAATTGGTCAGGTGGTGCCGAACCGAAATTGGATTGATTCCAACCGCCTTGGCCAATTCGTTGATGGTCGTGCGCGGCTGGCGTAACAGGGTTTGCATGATACGATCGCGGGTGCTTTTCATAAATCGGAGTATAACAGTCTCATTGCCATTTGTCAATAAAATAGATAATTATCATAAATATTCAGGAGGAGAAGATGAAATGTATCAAATGTAAAGCCGGGAACGTATTATCCCGAGGGTTTGAATGATTACCAGGTTGGTAAACCCAAATCTTCCCAGCCAAGTACATCAAAGGCAGCGGGACAGGCGCGGGACTGGTAGAAGGTTTTATGCCTTGCGTATTAATATACTAGAAAAATGTGATAAATATTGACTTTTTCCCTCTTTCTTGCTATAATCACAAATCGGCAGATAAACGCTGAAAAAGGAGTATATATGTCCGAGTTGGTCATCAAAGACCTGCACGTCAGCATCGAAGGCAAGGAAATCCTGAAAGGCCTTTCTCTGACCGTGAAACAAGGCGAAACCCATGCCATCATGGGCCCGAATGGCACGGGTAAATCCACCCTGGCCTATACCCTGATGGGGCACCCTTCATACTTAGTGACAAGTGGGGAAGTCTGGTTCAAGGACAAGAACCTGCTCGAACTACAGGCGGATGAGCGCTCCCGCCTGGGCCTGTTCCTGGCATTCCAGTACCCGGTTTCGATCCCGGGGGTGACTGTGGCGAACTTCCTGCGCACGGCTGTAAATGCCCGCCGGCACGCCGAAAACCCGCAGGATAAAGGCATCCCCATCCTGGAGTTCCGCAATATACTCAAGGAAAAAATGGAGATGCTCAAGATGGATTCTTCTTTTGCAGGGCGCTACCTGAACGATGGTTTCTCCGGCGGGGAGAAGAAGCGCGCCGAGATCCTGCAGATGGCCGCCCTCAAACCCGAGATCGCCATCCTGGATGAGACTGACTCGGGCCTGGATATCGATGCCATGCGCATCGTGGCAGAGGGGGTCAATGCCCTGTCTGGTCCGCATCTGGGCACGCTGGTCATCACGCATTACCAGCGCTTGCTGAATTACATTAAACCGCAATATGTCCATATCATGCTGGATGGTCGGGTGGTCGAATCCGGCGGACCCGACCTGGCCCTGCATCTAGAAGAACAGGGCTACGATTGGGTGCGTGAAAAGTATGAGGAAGAAAAAGTGTAGGAACGGATCGTGTAAAACGTAATTCGTAAAACGTAAAGAAAAATTCATAAACATCAGAAGGTAAAACTATTACCTTTCCTTTTTAACGGTTATGGTGAGACCATGAGCGAAGACGCGAAGATTTTGGAAGACATTGGTCAATATAAGTACGGTTTTCATGACAAGGAAGACTACTTCTTCAAGTCCGAAAAGGGCTTGAGCCGGGAAGTGGTCGAGAATATTTCCCGCATGAAGGGTGAGCCGCAGTGGATGCTGGATTTCCGCCTGAAGGCCCTGGAACATTTCCTCAGCCGTCCGATGCCGACCTGGGGTCCGGATATTTCCGGGCTGCACCTGGATGACATCTTTTACTATGTAAAACCAACCGAAGGCTCAACAAAGTCCTGGGAGGATGTCCCGGATACCATCAAAAATACCTTCGATAAACTTGGAATCCCGGAGGCCGAGCGCAAGTTCCTGGCAGGGGTAGGCGCGCAATATGAATCCGAGATGGTCTATCACTCCATCCTCGAACACCTAGAAAAGCAGGGTGTCATCTTCCTTTCCATCGAGGATGGCTTGCGCCAGCACCCGGACCTGTTCCGCGAATACTTTGCCACGGTCATCCCGATCGAAGACAACAAGTTCGCGGCGCTCAACTCGGCGGTCTGGTCGGGTGGATCGTTCGTCTACGTGCCGAAAGGCGTCAAAGTGGATCTGCCGCTGCAGGCTTACTTCCGCCTGAACACCGCCAACGTTGGCCAGTTCGAGCGTTCGCTGATCATTGTGGATGAAGATGCTTCAGTTCACTATGTCGAGGGTTGCACTGCTCCCCAATACACCACCAACTCGTTCCACTCCGGCGTAATCGAGATCGTGGTCAAGCGCGGGGCGCGTTCGCGTTATTCAACCATCCAGAATTGGTCCACCAATGTATACAACCTGGTGACCCAACGCGCCAAGGTGTACGGCAACGCCACGCATGAGTGGGTGGATGCCAACCTGGGTTCCAAGTTGACCATGAAATATCCCTCCTGCTACCTGATGGAACCTGGCGCGCATGGCGAGATGCTCTCAATGGCCTTCGCCGGCCCGGGGCAGATCCAGGACGCCGGCTCGAAGATGGTGCATTTTGCCCCCAACACCACCAGCAAGGTCACCTCCAAGTCCATCAGCAAGGGCGGCGGGCAGGCTTCCTTCCGTGGCCTGGTCAAAGTCTACAAGGGCGCCAAAGACGCCAAATCCCACGTGGTCTGCGATGCGCTGCTGCTCGATCCGCAGTCCCGCACCGATACATATCCGACCATCGAAATTGACGAGAGCGACGTAACCATCGGCCATGAGGCCTCAGTTTCGAAAGTGGGTGAGGAGCAGTTGTTCTACCTGATGAGTCGCGGTCTTACCCAGGAGCAGGCCACCACCATGGTGGTCTCCGGCTTCATCGAGCCGCTGGTAAAGGAACTGCCGATGGAGTACGCCGTCGAGATGAATCGTTTGATCCAACTTCAAATGGAAGGTTCGATAGGATAGTGTCATTGCTGGCCGCCGTGCTTCGGCATTGAAGCAATGCTTTGCCAACAAGAAGATTGCTTCGTCGCACAGAACGCTCCTCGCAAAGACAATCGAAAGTAAATTATGGAAGAAAAACCCAAGATCGTCATCACCCGCTCGCGCCGCCCGGAACCAGCCATACGGAACTTTACTTTCACTGCGGATATGCTTCCGGAGGATGGCGCACTGAAAAAGTATCGCCAGCACGCCTGGGAGACGTATGCCCGGCTGGCGATGCCCAGCGTGACCGAGGAAGCCTGGCGGCGCACCGACTTGCACCTGCTGCCCGCGGATAGCTTTCGCCTGCCTACCAGCGGCGTATTTGACCAGCTTGCGCCGGTACCGGATGACCTGCTCAAGCCACTGACTGCCGAACGGCATGGTGGCCAGGTGATCCTTTTGCCGGGCGGTTCACGCGTCACACTCGACCCGGAACTGGTCAGCAAGAAGGTCATCTTTACCGATCTGCGCACCGCCCTGGCGAAACACCCCGACCTGGTTGCCGGCATGGCGGGTGAACTAGTCCGCCCGGAGGAAGGCAAGTTCGCCGCGCTGGCCGGAGCGCTTTCGCAAAACGGCGTGGTATTGTATGTTCCCAAAGGCGTGACGGTCGAGCAGCCGCTCAACAGCCTGCTGTGGGGGCCGGGGGCTGGGTTAGCGCACATTTCGCATATCCTGGTCTGGGTGGATGAAGGCGCTTCGGTTACCTATGTCCACGAGGCAGCTTCGCCGGATGAAAGCGCTGCCTCCTTGCACGCTGGCATCGTTGAGATAAAAGTGGGTGACGGAGCGAGCTTGAAGTTCGTCGAGCTGCAATCCTGGGGACGGCATGTCTGGAATTTCAGCCACGAGCGCGTCAGCGCAGGACGAGCAGCCAATATAGATTGGATCTTTGGTGCGGTCGGTTCGCATTTGACCAAGAATTTTTCGGAATTGGACCTGGTGGGGGAAGGCGCTACCGGCCGCATGTCCGGCTTTTATTTCGCGGATGGCAACCAGCACCTGGATCACGATACCCAGCAGAACCACCTGGCGCAGCACACCACCAGCGACCTGCTTTTCAAAGGTGCACTCAAGGGCCACAGCCGTTCGGTCTGGCAGGGCATGATTTACGTAGCCCCAGGCGCCCAGAAGACCGATGGATACCAGGCCAACCGCAACCTCATTCTCAGCCCGGATGCACGTGCCGATTCCATCCCGGGCCTGGAAATTCTGGCCGACGATGTCCGCTGCACCCATGGCGCGACGGTCGGCAAACTCGAACAGGAGCCTCTGTTCTATCTAAAGTCGCGCGGCATTCCCGAGAAGGAAGCTGAGCGGCTGATCGTGGAAGGATTCTTTGACCCCATTATGCAGCGCATTCCATTTGAAGGTGTACGCGCCCGTTTCCAGCAGGCCATCCATGAAAAGACGGCCGCGCAATGAAGACCAAACCGCTTGCCAACAAAGAGAGGCCTCGCTACAATAAGCCAAGAAGACCAACGCGGGGAGGCCCCATGACACAATTCGCATTCATGCGTTCGCCCGGAACCGAACATGACTTTGAAGTAGGCGACACAGTGGAAGTATATTGCGACCACGAAAAAAGCAGCGAACGGATACGCGGTTGGTTAAAAGGCATTGTTGTCCAGGTGGACAGCAAGATGGTGGCCGTCCAATTCCGCACCAACGTCTATCTGACGGATGGCTGGATGGTGCCGGACCGCATTCTCTGGTACCCGGTCACCTCCGAACATATTCGCCCGCTGGGTACCCAGAAGAAATTAGGAAATAAGGAAATTCTGGAGTATTAAAGGATCAGAGAACAGAGATCAGAGAGCAGTAAGTGATAGCAGACTTAATCTCCGGTCTTGGATATCTGATTCCTATTATTTAATCTTTATATTACTGCTGTCTTTATTCTATGTCCTTCGATGCCCTCTCTATCCGTAAAGACTTTCCCATCCTGACCCGGGAAGTACGGCCAGGTGTTCCGCTGGTCTATCTTGATTCCACGGCCACCACGCAGAAACCGCGCCCGGTCCTGGAAGCCATGGAGGCTTTTTACCGCACCAATAACGCCAACATAAACCGCGGTGTGCATACCCTGGCGGAAGAAGCCACGGCCATGTACGAACAGGCCCGCCAGAATGTGGCGAATTTCATCCATGCATCTTCTGCCGATGAAATCATCTTCACTCGCAATACGACTGAGTCGATCAACCTAGTAGCGTATACCTGGGCACGCGCAACCCTCAAAGCCGGCGACCTGATCATATTGACCGAGATGGAGCATCATTCCAATATGGTGCCCTGGATCATACTGGCTTCAGAGCGCGGTGTGGTGCTGGAGTTCATCCCGGTGACAACCGACGGCCTGCTAGACCTGGAATCCTACCGGCGCCTGCTTGAACGTAACCCGAAACTGGTTGCCTTCACCGGCATGTCCAACGTGCTCGGGACGATTAATCCGGTTGCGGAAATGGTGAGCCTGGCACATGCCGCAGGGGCGATAACCCTGGTGGATGGTGCACAATCAGTCCCACACCTGCCGGTGGATGTGAAGGCCCTGGGCATGGATTTCCTAGCATTCTCCTCCCACAAGTTGCTCGGTCCCACCGGTATCGGCGCGCTGTATGGCCGGGCGGATTTGCTACGAGCCATGCCACCTTTTTTAGGCGGCGGCGACATGATTAAAACAGTACACCTGCGTTCATTCACGCCTAACGATATACCGCACAAGTTCGAAGCCGGTACTCCGGCCATCGCCGAGGCGATCGGGTTTGGTGCGGCCGTGCAATACCTGACCATGCTCGGGATGGAAGCAGTGGCTACACACGAGCGGGAAATGGTCAGTTATGCGCTGGAACGTCTCGAAGAAATCCCGGGTGTCAAGGTCTTCGGCCCGGTAGCTGAGAAGAAGGGAGGTGTAACGGCCTTTACGCTGGAGGGTGTACACCCACATGACATCGCCCAGATCCTGGACCGGGATGGAATTGCCGTGCGGGCCGGCCATCACTGCGCCCAACCATTACACGAGAAATATGGCATCACTGCCACCGCCCGCGCCAGTTTCTACGTCTACAGCCTCAAAGAGGAAGTGGATGCCCTGGTAAACGGGATCTATAAAGTTAAAGAGATCTTTGGTTGACAAAGTAACTGGTTATTCATAAATCGTAATTCGGTAATCGTAATTAGTCATCAATCCGCCCCATCAGACTATCAGACCATTGACCATCAGGCTATTCTCATGGACGATCTTTATCGCGAACTCATAATTGATCATTATAAAAACCCGCAATATCGCGGACATCTCGATCCGAACGATATTCATTTCGAAGATGACAACCCGTTGTGTGGCGATCACATCGAAGTGACCCTGCGCGTAGACGGCGAGGGCAAGGTAACAGATGGTCGCTTCGATGGCAAAGGTTGTGCCATCTCGCAAGCCTCGGCCGACCTGTTGATCGAGTCCATTATCGGCAAACCTGTGGAAGATGTGAAGAAACTTTCCAAGCAGGATGTGCTCGACCTGCTTGGCATCGAATTGGGTCCGGTCCGCCTGAAATGCGCTCTGCTCTCGCTGAAAGTGCTCAAAGCGGGCGTTTATGGCCTGGGCGTGTCCAGTGATGAATTGGTGGAATAGGGTACCAGACTAATAGTCTACGAGTCGCATAGACTATTAGTTCTTCAGAAAATCCAGTGATAATACCATCAGACTTCCAGACTATCAGACTATCCCCATGTTCAATTACACTGCGATCGACATTTCCCAAGTAGACTTCCTCGAAATAGCTCCGGTTGGCGAATTGCCTGAAGGGGAACGAATGTTCATCGAGGTTTAAGGGCGGTCGATCGTAATCTTTAATCTGGCGGGTAATTTATATGCGATCGGGGATGTGTGTTCGCACGATAATGGTCCGGTGGGGGACGGGGAGATCGAGGAGCACGAGATCATCTGCCCGCGCCATGGCGCCCGGTTTGATATCCGCACCGGCAAGGCCACTTCCCTGCCGGCGGTGGTAGATATCCCCTCCTATCCGGTGCGGGTGATGGGAGAAATGATCGAGATCGGTCTGCCAAAAGGATGAGGCAAACATAATTCGTAAAACGTAAAACAGAAAAGCGCAGGCCAGCATGACCTGAGCTTTTTGCTAATAGCCATCAGCTGCCAGCTGATCACTAATTTCTGAGCGACATCCCGGCAGCCCCGGGATGATCGGAATGATGAAGCTCGCAAAGGTCAGCGCTGAACCTATCAGCATCTTGATGCCCACTTTTCTCCCCGAGATGGGAAGAAGACGACCTGCTTGACTCCTACAAAGCTAAGGGTGGATGTCGTCATAAATCTCCTCCGCCAATAATTTCCTGTATTTTACTAATACCATCGGCGATTGCACTTCTTTTCCGATCATCCTGGTGGCCCCATTTTGCCTGGCTTGAAGCCAGCCGTGCAGTTTATCCTAATTTTTTTTTTTCAGGGTGGATTGATTTATCACTGATATTCTACACATTTTAATTCAATTTCAAGATTGCCTATTGACAATGACCGCAGAATATTGTATCCTATATTCATGACAACGTTGTCGCTAACGATGTCATTAATTATAAGAATTCTTGATAATTTTCCCGGCTTTACAAATGAACTGATTGAACATGACCAGCGCTTCGCCTAAACCAGAGCTTGTTCATAAGTCAAATAACCACTTTCCTGCCACTTTGCGGGATGTGGCTGAATTTGCGGGCGTATCAATTAAAACTGTTTCCCGGGTAGTAAATCATCAGAATGAAATCAGCGAGGCGACACGCCAGCGTGTACAGGCCGCCATCAATCAACTTGGTTACCGGCCAAACGTGCTGGCGCGTAGTTTAATCCACCAGCGTTCGAAAACGCTGGGGGTGATTGCCTGGGGGATTGATTACTATGGACCTTCACGCACGGTAGTGGGGATTGAGCAAGAAGCGAACGAATTGGGGTATTCACTATTTCTATGCCTGGTAAACCATCCAACTGATGATCACGAACAGATTCTGGACACGTTGATTTCCCGTCGTGTCGATGGGATCATCTGGGCCATCCCCGAAGTGGGGGATAACCACGACTGGATTCAGACCAACCACCTTGATCAACTTCCCCCGATCGTTTTTTTAAGCATGGCAGCCCGCCCGGGAATCTCAGTGGTATCGGTCGATAATCGGAATGGTGCCAAACAGGCGGTACAGCATCTCTTGCAGAAGGGCAGACGTAAGATTGGTATTATCACCGGGCCAATGGCCTGGTGGGAGGCGCGCGAACGGTATGCCGGCTGGCAGGAAGCTTTGGGAGAAGCTGGTTTGGAAGCGTCCCTTTCCCAAGTGGTTAATAGTGATGACTGGTCAGCGATGAACGGCGAGCGAGGCATGCGCACTCTTCTTGCGCAGGCGCCAGAGGTCGACGCCGTCTTTGCGAGCAGCGATCAGATTGCACTGGGTGCCATGGGGATTGCGCATCAACTGGGCCGGCATGTACCGCAAGAGCTGGCCATTGTAGGCTTCGATAACACTCCGGAGGCGGCATTCTTCTGGCCCCCGTTAACAACCATCTACCAGCAACTGGTTGATGTTGGCCGTATCGCGGTAAAAAACCTGCACGAAATGATCCTAATCCGCCAGTCGCAAAACGAACCGCTGCCGCCCTCCTTCACGATGTTGAAACCGGAGTTGATTATCCGAGCCAGTTCTTCAATTTAAAACTCCGGAAACACTCTTCATGGTAATATCAGACTCTAAAGCAAAAAGGAGGTGCCTGGAAAAAAGGACAAAACGTTCCCAAAATTTCTTAATAAAACGTAGAACCAAAATGCGATTTAACCAAACCTTTCAAATAAGCTATAAGGAGGCTTAAATGTTCAAGAATGTCTCACGGATTGTTACCGTGATCGCCCTACTGACCCTCGTTCTGGCTGCCTGTGCCCCAGCGGCTACGGCCACCACGGCTCCGGCCGCCCCGGTCACACAGGCTCCGGTTGCCCCAGCCACATCTGCCCCGGCCACTGTTGCGGCCACAACTGCCCCAGTCGCTACCACAGGTGCAGCTCCGGCTGCAGCCGGTGGATGGTGCTCCAACGTTAAAATTGTCTTCTTCCCTGGCGGCCCGCAGGGCGGTGTCTTCGCCGTGAACGTCTATAATGGCGCAGTACAGGCCGCTGCCGATCTGGGCGCCAGTGTCAGTTATGAGTGGTCGAACTGGGATCCCCAGACCATGACCCAGCAATTCCAGGAAGCCGCTGCCACCAAACCGGACGGCATTGCTGTCATGGGTCACCCCGGCGATCAATCCTTTGATTCGCTCATCGACGCTGCTGAAGCCCAGGGCATCATCGTCACCAGCCAGAATACGCCCCTGCCGCTGGCCCAGGCAAAATATGCCGCCAACGGTTTTGGATATGTGGGTGCTGACCTTTACAATGCCGGTTTTTCACTCGGCACGGAAGCCATCAAGGAATCCGGCGTTAAATCGGGTGACCGGGCCATGGTCTGGGGTTTGAAATCACAACCCACCCGTGGCGAGCGCACGCAAGGCGCCATCGATGCCCTCACAAAAGCTGGCCTGACGGTTGACTACATCGAAATCGATTCTGCCACTAACGCCGATCCAACCCAGGGCACGGCCACTTTCACCGGCTATGTTTCTTCCCATCCGGATGTCAAGTTGATCGTCACCGATCATGGCGGACTGACCGCAACCGTAGGTACCTACATGAAGGCTGCTGGCAAGGCACCTGGAAGCATCTTCATGGCTGGCTTCGATATGTCTGCAGCGACTGTGGATGCCATCAATAGCGGCTACGAGAATCTGGTAATCGACCAGCAGGAATGGTTGCAGGGCTATCTCCCGATCCTGCAAATCTGCCTGACCAAGGTATATAACTTCTCGGGCTTGAACATCGACACCGGCGCAGGCTTTGTCAATAAGAGCAATGTCGCCATCATCGCCCCGCTGGCAGCGAAGAATATTCGCTAAAAGTATCCTGCTGATTTATAATGTGGCAGGTCCTTTAATAGTGTAAGTGTATGGGGTGCAGGAGACATCGTCCTGCACCCCAACTAGATTATAAAGAGGTAACTCATATGGATGACGTCCTCCAATTAAAGAATGTATCCAAGACCTTTGGGGAAGTATCGGCCCTCCACGATGTAAACTTCCATGTGGGAAAAAATGAGATTGTCGGCCTGCTGGGCGATAATGGCGCTGGGAAATCTACCTTGGTGAAGATTATTACTGGCTACTTCCGGCCGGATGCCGGCGGCGAGTTGTATTGGAAAGGCAAAAAACTCGAACATCTCTCCGTTCCTATGGCGCGCGACCTGGGGATCGAAGTTGTCTATCAGGAACGAGCGCTGGCGGACCAGCAAACTTTGTGGCGCAATATCTTCCTCGGGCGGGAAATCTCGAATGGTTGGGGACTGCTTGACATAAAGGGAATGCGAACAGAGACAAAAAAATTAATGTCGACAGTGATGGGGTTCACATCTTCAGCAGTATCCCCTGAATCGACTGTCGGCACTTTCTCAGGCGGCGAACGCCAGGGTGTGGCCATCACGCGCGCCCTTTATTTTGAAGCGGAGCTCATCATACTGGACGAACCCACGATGGGCCTATCGCTGTCCGAAACCAAAAAATGCCTGGATTTTGTCGCCGGCATCAAAGCTGCCGGCAAATCCTGCATCTTTATCGACCATAATATCTTCCATGTATATCCGGTGGTGGATCGCATCGTGGTGCTGGATCGCGGCACGATCGCCGGCCAGTACATGAAGAATGAATTGACACTGGATGAATTACTGGATCGCCTGTATCGTGTTGCCCAGACCGGCAATCTGGAACAAAACAACTCCCAACCCGGTGAGATGAAAAACGGAGAAAATAAATGAATGCCACTCTCGAAGCCAAGCCGCTTTCCCCGGTTGCAAAGGGGAATCCGTTTTCCAGATTCTTTCGCAGATGGGCGCTGCAGATTGCCCTGACCATTGTTGCCATCCTGATCTGGGGATTCTTTTTGTGGAGAGCCCCCACCACTTTTAAATCGTACAATATCTACAATTCATTGATGTTGACTACGCCCTTCTTTGCACTCATGGCAATTCCCCTGACCCTTGTGATCATCATCAAGGAAATTGACCTTTCCTTCCCGTCCGTGATGGCTTGGGGTGTGGCTGCCTACGAGCTTGTCTACACGCCAACCCATAATGTCTGGTTGGGATTCATCGCCTGCCTACTGGCTGGCCTGGTGGCTGGACTTTTAAATGGCATGATCATCGTCAAGCTGGGCATTCCCTCGCTCATCGCAACCATTGGGACCCAGTACCTCTGGCGCGGGGTGGTAATGATATCAACCAATGGCCAGGGCAGTGGCATGGTCGAGGTCAAGAACACGCTGCTTTACCCGTTATTGACCGGCCAACTCTTCCAGAAAATCCCGATGGAATTTATCTGGGTCCTTATCCTCGGTCTGATTGCCTGGTTCTTCCTTAACAAGCATAAATTTGGAGCGCACGTCTACCTTTCCGGGGATAACGCCGATAGCGCCCGCCTGATGGGCGTCAACGTAGACCGCACGAAAATAATCGCCTTTTGCCTGGTTGGATTGGTGGCTGCGTTTGCCGGCTTCATGGTGAGCGAATCGCTTTTGTTCTTCTGGCCCACCATGGGTGATGGTTATTTGCTCAATACACTGGCCTCGGTGTTCCTGGGGGGTACTTCGGTGTTCGGGGGCACCGGCACGATCTATGGCACCGTTATTGGCGCATTTGTAATAGCAATCATCCAACCGGGTATTGTTGCCTCCGGCTGGCTGGCATATTGGACGCAGCTTATTTACGGCTTCATTATCGTCGTATCGGTTGCCTTGCAGGCTGTTCTGCGAAGGCGCTTCATTTAGTTCTTATCCGGAAATTCAGAAGGAGTTCGCATTTTGAGTGCCTGCACTTAAAATGCGATTCTTCTTAAGGTTCGGATACCAATGCCACTATTTGCTTACGAGTTCAATCTTCCAATCCCCGGATACCTGTATCCTGGTACTATTCCCCGGCCAATAGAGATTTGTCCAATAGTCACCGCCCCGCAATACGGAAGGATTCACTCCCATCGTCACGATAATATGATCGGGCGTATAGTGGGCGAAATACTTATCGCGGTCGACCAGTGATCGACCCAGGGTGGGATCCAGTGCGACCCAACCTGCTGCTGGCAGGTAGACATCCGGCCAGGCATGCTCGATTTGAGCGAGGGCAGCTGTGTCCTTGTCCAGATACAATAATCCATCGAAATAACGAGCCGGAATGCTGCGCGCCCGGCTGAGCGCCACCAGCAAATCGGTGTATTCGGTGCAATCGGACCCCATCGGGCCGAGCGCTGCTTGCGCTCCCCAATTCGCTCCATTGTATGTATAAACCAGGGTATTGCCTATGTAATCATAAAATGCCCGCACCTGCTGGCAAAAAGTACTTTTCCCTTGCGAAAGTTCGCCTGCCAGAGCCACAATTTGCGGATTGGCGGATTCGATGTGCAATTCCGGCTGGATAAAATCGGTCAGAAGTCGCCCCTGGCAGACAGACAAGTTGTAAGCCAATTCGTTGACGGTGACCTGGTAATCGATCTTGACTGTCTGGGTTGTCCCGGCGGGTTGACCGGAAAAATCAAACTCGGCGTAATGGTTGCCATATTCGTCGGTAACCATCGAATAATCTGCGGGTGAAACCTGCATGGACTGTACCTTTTGATAAGGAGAAAAATCTCGAATTAATGCCACCCAAATATTCTGCTTTTCAGGCTGTCCCGGCCCTTCATTCACAATCGTCAATTGCTGATGCACAGCATATTCACGTTGGCTCAGAACAGTCACGGACTCTTCAGGAGTTGTCCCAGCAGGAATCGATGAATTCGCGCGTGGCTGGCAGCCTGGCAGGAAGAAGAGTAAAAAGATCAACCAAAAAACTCTTATGGAAGATGTTTTTATTAGGCCTCAATTCGACCCCATTGTATACCATAACGAACAGGTTTAAAGGCTTACTGGACTGAGTTCTTCAGTAGTGTTATCATCGTAGTGGCAGTTGCTAGGCAGACCGTCCTGCGGAAAATTCAGCAAGCTGGATGATAAAGAGATGAAATCCCGTGAAAGAGTCATGCAAGCCCTCAACCATCAAGAGCCCGATCGTGTCCCGATCGATCTGGGCGGGACGATCGTTACTTCGATCGTCAAGAAAACCTATATCGAACTGAAACAGTATCTTGGATTGCCACTCGAGCAGATCAAGATGCTAGATTACGTACAGCAGCTGCCCTATGTCGATGATGGATTAATGGAGCGCTTCGGGGTGGATTTTCGCATGGTACAGTTGCCAGCTGCCACGGCGGTTGGGGTGGATATTTTCGAAGAAGGCGATTATTTGGCTTTCATCGACCGTTGGGGCGCGAAATTGCATATGCCCAAAACAGGCGGCTTTTATTTCGATTGGGTCGATTTCCCGATCAAAGAAGCCACGATGTCTGCCCTGGACAATTACCACTGGCCAAGTCCTGATCCTACAGAAGTGAATGCACAGTTGGGCCGGCAAGCCAAGGCCCTGTATGAAACCAGCGATTATGCCCTGGTGGGCAGCGCGGTGATCGGCGGGGGCATCTTTGAGCAACCCGCCCGCGTGATGGGGCTGCAGAACTTTTTAATGGCTTTGATCACTGAACCGGCTTTTGCCGATCGTTTGATGGAGACCATCACCGATATCTATATTGAATCCTGCACCAGATACCTGGATCAAGTTGGCCCCTACATCCAGGTTTTCACCTTTTGGGATGACATGGCCGGGCAAAATGGCTGGCTGATCAATCCCGAAATATACCGCAAGCGTATCAAGCCCAAACAAAAACGCCTGGTGGAAGCGATCAAGAAAAAGACAGATGCCAAATTGTTCTATCACAGCTGTGGGGCCACGCGTGGGTTGATCCCGGACCTGATCGAAATTGGATTTGATATCCTGAATCCAGTACAGGTTTCGGCAAAGGATATGAATACCAAGGAACTGAAAGCCGAGTTTGGAAGGGATATCGTTTTTTGGGGAGGCGGCGTGGATACCCAGCATGTATTGCCATTCGGCAAACCGCAGGAAGTGGTTGACGAGGTGAAACGCCGCATTGATGACCTGGCACCCGGCGGCGGCTTTGTGTTTGCTGCGGTGCACAACATCCAGGCGCTGGTTCCGCCGGAGAATATTGTGGCAGCGTTTGATACTGCCATGGAATATGGAAAAAGTCACACTTAGCATCCATTGGAAAATTAAGGAAGAACCGCATTTTGGGTGCCTGCACTCAAAATGCGAACTCCTCCTATATTTCCGGATAGCTTCATTAATTAATCTGCCGAGGAATGATAACTAATGAATCATCGTGAACGAGTGTTGACTGCACTAAACCACCAGGAACCCGATCGTTGCCCCATGCAGGTCAGTTTCACCCCCGAGTTTGCCGCCCGGCTTGAAGCCGACCTGCGCCTGAAGGAACAGGGTTTGCACAACCCGCACGGGGGCGGAAACACCTACGAACTGGAACGGGCCCTGGACGAGGATATGTTGTTGACTTCGGTAGGCTGGGTCAATGGTTACTACCAGGATGGCTATCAAAATGTTGATAGCTACCAGGATGAATGGGGGGTGACCTGGAAGACTGTTGAATATGAGACGCCCTACGGCAAGGGCAAGTATACCGAGCCGTTCGGCCATCCGCTTTCGGAGGACAATCTGTTAGAGACATATCTTCCTCCTGATCCAAACCGTCCGGAGCTCTATAAGGAAGCCCAGCGCGTTTTGGCGGAATTCAAGGACGATTACTGGATCGTAGGCGTCACCCCGACCACCATTTTTGAATGCGCCTGGGCCTTGCGCGGCTATGAGCAATTAATGATGGATCTGGCCATGCAGCCGGAAAAAGCCAACCGCGTGCTGGATATCCCCTATTCCTATCACAAGGCGGTCACACAACGCCTGGTGAGTATGGGCGTGGATATGATCTGGCTGGGCGATGATATGGGCGGGCAGAAGGGAATGCTCATGTCTCCCCGGATGTGGCGTCAATTTTTCAAACCCCGCATGGCCGATTTGATTGCCTCGCTGCGCCTGATTAACCCACAGATCAAGATTGCCTACCATACTGATGGTGTGGTTTACCCGATCATCCCGGATTTGATCGAAATTGGATTGGATATCTTGAATCCGATCCAACCCATGGCGATGGACCCGGTCAGATTAAAAAATGAATTCGGAAGGGATTTGTGTTTTTGGGGATCGCTCGATATCCAGCAGACCCTACCCTTTGGCACACCCGAACAGGTCAAAGCAGAAGTGCGTACCCGCTTGCAGACCATCGGGAAGAGCGGGGGGCTTTTAATTGGCCCAACGCACAATCTACAACTGGATACCCCTCTCGAGAATTTCTGGGCGATGATCGAAACCATCCGGAAAACATCGTACAAGTCGCTTGCAAGCCTATGACCAAACGGGAAGTCATTTACACCGTATTGAAAGGGCAGACACCTGCGTATGTACCCTGGTCATGCGGGTTCACCAAGGAAGCCAAAGACAAATTAGAAGAGCATTTCAAACCGCTCGACCTCGAAGATGCGCTCCAGAATCACATCCTGAAGCTGGGCAGCGATATTGGCTTCTTTACCGACCTAGGGCAGGAGCATGTTCAGGATGTCTTTGGCGTTGTTTGGGATCGCAGCATCGATAAGGATATCGGTAACGTGACCGGTTGTGTCCTGCCTGAACCAACCCTGGGACACTATAGCTTCCCCGATCCGCTCGACCGCAGATTTTTTGCCGATATTCCTGCCCGTATTGAGCGATACGAGGAGCGCTTCCGGGTTTACCAGATCGGTTTTTCCCTGTATGAACGCGCCTGGACTTTGCGCGGCATGCAGAACCTGTTGATGGATTTTTATGATCATCCGGATTTTGTGCATAGCCTGCTGGAAGCGATTGCGGATTACAATATTGCCCAGATACGGGAAGCCCTGAAATATGATATCGATGCAGTGTATTTCGGGGATGATTGGGGCCAGCAGCATGGACTGCAGATGGGCCCCAAGCTGTGGCGCCAGTTCATTTATCCAGTGATTAAACGCATGTATGCGGTGGTGCATGCAGCAGGCAAATTTGTTTTCATTCACTCCTGCGGGGATGTGGACGAACTCTTCAATGATCTGATCGGGATCGGGCTAAATTGCTTCAATCCTTTCCAGCCCGAAGTGATGGATGTCGCCGCCTTGATGGAGAGCTATCGAGGGCGTCTGAGTTTCCACGGTGGTTTATCCACCCAACGGACACTGCCATTTGGTTCGGTGGCAGATGTAAGGAATGAAACGCAGCAATTATTGAAGTTGGGCGCCGCTGGCGGATACATATTTGCACCGGCGCATGATGTGGAAGGGGATGTATCCCTGGAGAATATGCTGGCTTTTATCGAACTAGTACAGAACCAACCCGGTTACCGGGAACATTGAGAGGAGAGACTCCATGACTATTTTGGATGACGTACGCAAGAGCGTGATCGAAGGGGATTTAAGCGCCACACAGGATCAAGTTAACCAGGCCTTGGCGGAAGCCATTCCGCCCGAAACAATCCTCAAGGATGGGTTGATTTCAGCGATGAGCGAGGTTGGCCGGATGTTCGAAAACGGGGATTTTTATGTTCCCGAGATGCTCATTTCGGCTCGGGCGATGAAGGGCGGCCTGGCGATCCTACGCCCTCTGCTGGCGTCAGCCAATATCAAGGCGATTGGAAAGGTCATCATTGGCACTGTCCAAGGTGATTTACATGATATCGGAAAAAATTTGGTCGGTATGATGCTGGAAGGCGCCGGTTTCGATGTGATCGATCTCGGCGTGGATGTTTCCCCTGAAAAATATGTCGCGGCGGTGCTGGAACATCACCCTGACCTGGTGTGCTGTTCAGCGCTGCTGACGACAACCATGCCGCGCATGAAGGATATCGTCCAGGCTTTGCGGGCTGCCAGCCTGCGGGAGGCGGTCAAGGTGATGATCGGCGGCGCGCCGGTGACGGAGCAATACGCTGTGGAGGCCGGCGCAGACATGTACGCTCCGGATGCCGCTTCGGCGGCCCAGCGCGCCAGGCAGTTGATACAAACCTGAGATACCGATGCGTGTTCTATTAACGAAGAACCCGGCTCCTTCAAGGAGCCGGGTTCATACCGTTGAGACGACGCCAATGATTGATCTGATCAAACAGATCCTGCAAAAGATCATTCAATTATTTTTTAGTTTATTCAATCCATATTCATTATTCGGGGACATTTGTAATTGTCACAACGGTGACTCCTTTTTCCATGTCATAAAATATTGACTGCAAATATTGACTCAATTTCTCTATTATGATAATATGACTTTAGGAAAGCGCTTGCGCAAGCGATTGCGCGAAAAAGAAAGCAATAATCTCCAAATTACACCTCCTGGTCATCTGTGATGTTTACATTTTGTGAGAATAAAAGGTGATAACCAAATGAAACGTGTCACCATGAATGATGTGGCGGTAAGAGCAGGTGTATCGATATCCACTGTTTCGCACGTCATTAATCAAACCCGTATCGTTGAAGAACCTACCAAACAGAAAGTCCTCGAATCAATTCAGGCTTTGAAATATCGCCCCAGCATTATTGCAAAAAGCCTGGCTTCTCAACACACCAGCTCGGCTGGGTTATTAATTTCGGATGTGGGGAATCCGTTTTATGATGAAGTCATTTCGGGGGTAGAAGATGTCGCTTTAGCGAATGGTTATTCAATATTCTTGTGCAATACCGGTTACGATTTAAATCGTGGCATGAAATATATCCATTCATTGGTTGACCGGTCGGTGGATGGCATCATCTTTATGTCCAGTAATATGAATTTTGATATGGTTAATGAAGTCCATGCTAATTCAATTCAATCTGTTGTAATGGATTGGGGCGGCACCGATGTCAGCAAGATAGCCTCGACCATCACTATTGATTTCAATACCGGTTTCCAGGAGGCAGTCGAGCACCTGGTTGAGCTTGGTCATAAGAGAATTGCCTTCGCAGGTGGACCAAGTCGTTTGTGGACGGTACGGATTCGCAAACAGGCTTTCCAAGACGCCATTGCTGATTGTCCAACTCCCCCGGAAGCGATCTTTCTGCCCGAAGAAAAGATAAGCAAAGAGGGTGGAAGGGTGGGCATAGAAGGGGGCTACAAGGCTTTTAAAGCACTTGCTCGCCTTAAACCAAGGCCAACAGCAGTCATTACCACCAATGATCAACTTGCTTTGGGAATCATGTGGGCTGCTCGTGACGCAGGTTATAAACTGCCGGAAGACTTATCCATTATCGGGCTGGATGACATCGATCTAGCATCCAGGGTTACGCCAACCCTGACGACGATTGCCTTACCCCGTTACGAGATTGGCAAGTTAGCGATGAATAGCTTGCTGAACCTGATCCGCAGCCCCGCACAGTTGAATAACAACCAGATTGTTACTGCGAGCTTGATCATACGCAAGTCGACAAGCAGAGTACTTGGAAAATGAAAGACAGACGAAGGCAGGCGCGCTACTGTATATTCTGGCTGTCTCCCGCTGACGATGTTATGTAAAAGATCTATTATAAAAATTCATACAATTTGATTCCTGGAATGGAGAAAAAATGTCTGTCCGCTTGACGATTCGAGGAGCTATGGTTTTCTCTCCTGATCGTTCTCAAGTGGACATCCGGTTCAAATCCAACCAAGATGGAATGAAGAATGCGAGAAAACCGGTTTATTCTAATTAAGTAAAAGGAGGTGCCTCGACTGAAAAACTTAAATATGAATATTAACGAAGGATCGAACCATTCCCTATAATCTGAAAAATTAAAAAGGAGAAAAGAAAATGAAGAAAACTAATTTAATAATATCCATTGTGGCCCTTGCGACCATGCTGCTTACGGCTTGCGGTGGCGCAGCAACCACCCAGGCCCCTGCTGCAGCAGCCCCCCAGGCCCCCGCTGCAGCAGCCACCCAAGCCCCCGCTGCCAGCAGCGGCGCGAAGGTTAATCTGGTTTTCTGGTCGATGTGGAACAAGACCGAACCATCCGCGATTGCCTATACCCAAATTATCGCGAACTTTGAAGCCAAATATCCCAATATCACGATTTCACCAGTCTGGAATGGTCGTGAGAACCAAACCAAGGCCCGCACTGCGCTGGGTGGTGGAACCGTGATCGATCTCGTTGATCAGGATGCCAGCCAGATCGCCGGTGGCATGGAGCAGGAAGGTGTGTTGCTCCCGCTCGAGGATTTACTGAATTCGCCCGACCTGGATGAACCCGGTACGGCATTCAAGGATATCTTCAACCCTGGTGCGCTTGACATGTATATCAAGGACGGCCAACATTATTTGATCCCCTATGACGATAACCCGATCATGTTCTTCTACAACAAGGATGCCTTTACCAAGGCTGGCATTACTGCTCCGCCCGCTACTTGGGATGATTTCCTGGCCGACTGCGCGAAGATCAAGGCAACCGGGGTTGATCCAATCGCCCTCGAATCTGATTACTTTAATGAATGGTATTTCTCGTACCTGGTCGAACGCATCAAGGGCCCGGGCTTCCTGCTGAAATCCATCGAGGACAAGACCGGTGCGGCCTGGAACGATCCAGTCTATACCCAGGCTTTAGGTATGATCCAGGATCTGTGGACAAAGGGTTATATTCCTGACTCAGCCCATGGCAACATGTGGCCAGCCGGCGAGCAAAGCATGGGCATGGGAAAAACCGCCATGGAACTGGTTGGCAGTTGGGTACCCACCGAGCTGCTCCCGACCACGGGACCCAATTTCAACTGGGGCGCATTCAATTTCCCGGCTGTTGCTGGAGGGGTTGGTAAAAGCACCGATCTGCAGCAAGCATTGCTCTCGATCGGGGTTATCAAGGCAAGCAAACATCCCCAAGAGGCCGAACTCTTTATTAAGTTCCTCCTGACTGCACAATCTCAGAAACTGATGACTGCACAATTACGGTCATCCACCCGCAAAGGAATCCCGTGGCCTGCACCAGTGATGGATGCTTATAATGCAGTTGCCGGTACAACCCAGATTTTGGATGAAATGGACGGTGGCGCATACTTGTATGCCGAATTCACCAATAACGTATTGACCGCGGATATCGTGCCAGTCATCCAAACGAAAGCGACCGTTGCCGCCTTCCCAGCCAAGATGTCGGCCGATGCCAAAAATTACTGGGCAAACCATTAATTGTTTTTTCTGATGAGGCTGTAGTGGTTTTTCCTGAAGGGGGGGGAGTCTTTCCCCTCCCTTCAATACTTTCATAAATGATAGTAAGTCCTTCCGTGCCTTTGCCGGACCCGGTACAATTGAGTAAAACAGCTTGTTGGAAGGAGCATTTTATGAAGACTCGAAAAAGATTGATCGTTTTGTTTCTTCTCCCCGCCAGCCTGGTCTATCTGGCCTTCTTTCTTGTTCCGGCCGTCTGGGCTTTTTATTACAGCTTTTTTGATTGGTCGGGGTTTACTGAAAAAATGAAGTTTATTGGCATACATAACTACACCGAGCTTATGCATGATCCTACCTTCTTGTTAAGCCTCAAGAATACCCTCTTTATTTTAGTGGTAGGAGGAATCATTATCTTTGCCCTGGCTTTCCTGTTGACAGTCCTAGTTAATTCGGGCATCAAGGGAAAAAAACTGTTCCGGGCAATGATCTTCCTGCCCAACGTTATAGCAACCATCGCCCTGACGACCTTGTGGGCCTTCATTTATAATCCAAACTTTGGCTTGATCAATGGGGTCTTTAAGCTTATTGGCTGGAAAGCCGGGGCAACCTTCACATTTACCAGCATCGACCACATCTTTTATGCCATGATGGCCGCCTTGATTATCATCCAGGTCGGCTTTTATCTGGTCCTACTGATGGCCGGGATGGACAAGATCCCGGCAGAATTTTATGAGGCTGCCAGACTCGAAGGTGCCAACCAGTGGCAGATGTTCACCCGCATCTCTTTACCACTGCTTTGGGATGTCATCTCCATTGGCACCGTGCTGTACGCTATTTTCGCCTTAAAAGTGTTTGAGTTCCCATACGCCTTCAACCAGGTCTGGCCTCCCCAGCAGCTTTATACTGTAGGCATTTACCTTTTTATCGAAGGTTTTGGCAAGCGCATCCCGATCTACCGGCTGGGATATGCCACGGCCATTGGTGTCGTGCTCCTGCTGTTCGTGGGCGTCATCGTCTTATTGCTACGTCGCCTGATGCGCCGTGAAGTAATCCAATACTAGGAGGCTTAGATGAGTGCAGAAACCGCTATTTCAAATCCTTCCCAACGCCGACAGCGCTCGGTTGACCAGTTAAAAAAATGGATCGGACATGTGCCAGCCTATCTCGTCCTCGGAGCTTGGTCGCTATTCACTTTGTTCATGCTGGTATGGGTTATCCTGGCTTCGTTAAAATCAAACAGGGATTTGTACAAGAATATCTGGGCTTTGCCAACCCAAATCCACTTTGAGAACTTTACCAAGGCTTTGTTCACGATTGACATGGGCAAATATTTTTTGAACAGCCTGGTGGTGGTGATGCCTTCGATTTTCATAATCCTGGCTCTTTCCGCCCCGGCTTCTTATGTTTTGAGCCGCAAGATATTTAAGGGCAGCAACCTGATCACGATGATCTTCATTGCCGGGATCGGCATCCCTTTACCCCTGTTGTTCATCCCGTTATTTGTCATCCTGACCGCCCTTCATATCAACAACACCCTGTACGGTTTGGGGGTTCTTTATATTGCCACATCACTTCCATTTACCGTCTTCATGCTGACGGGGTTCTTCGGATCCCTGCCGGTGGAACTGGAGGAAGCGGCGACCATCGACGGCGCAAGTGACTTTCAGGTTTTCTTCCGAGTTATGCTGCCACTGGCTTCCCCGGGCTTGATCACGGCCGCCATCTTCGACTTCATAGGCATTTGGAACGAGTACCAGCTGGCGCTGGTCTTCCTGAATGACCCGAACAAGAGCACCCTCTCGCTAGGCCTGTATACCCTGACCAATGCCATGCAATATACAGGTGATTGGACCGGCTTGATGGCCGGTGTTGTGATCGTCATGGTACCAACGATCATCCTCTATATCATCCTATCCGAAAAGATGATCGCAGGTATTACCATGGGAGCTGTCAAATAATAAGCGAATATACTGATTGTAGAAAATAAACCTACGAGAGGTTTTGAAAGAAGTGTACATGTACATGCCGTCACCACATCGCATTGACGCCTTTACCTGGAAAGGAAACGGATTTCATCCGTTCGTATCCCACCGGGAGTGGCTGGTGGCGTTGATGAATTGGGAACCGCGCTTTGACCCCACCAATATAGGTCAGGTCGAACGTCATAACCGGTCAGATGAGGTCTTCGTGCTGACTCACGGGCACGGCTTTCTGTTTGTGGATACCGGTAAATCTGTCCAGGCGATTGATATGCAGCCTGGGTTGATTTACAATGTTACCTGCGGAACCTGGCATAGTGTAGTTGGGACTCGTGAAAGTTCGTGGTTGATTGTCGAATCCAACGATACCAGCTCGCAGAATACTGATTATCGCCAATTTACTGAAGGTGAATTAACTGAATTGAAGAAACAATACCCTGCATGGATCTAGGTTATTCCAAAACTACGAATATTAAAGGCGACTCAGATTCCTCCGGGTTCATAAGTTGATTGGCGTATGACGATTTTAGGAGTCATTGCTATCCTTTTCGCCCCTTGTCTGACAGGGAGATGGCGAGATTACCAACTTATCTTCCATCTGGTTGAAAAAATCTTTTTCATTTAATACAAAGCTGGCCGTCAAAATAGATTCAGAACAACAACCACAGGAGCTGATTTATGTCTGAGAAAATCCGCATCGGCGCGTGGCAAGGGCCGACCATCAATAACAACCCGGAAAAGAATATCCAAAAAGTGATCGAGGTATTGGAAAAGACTCGATCTATAGGCTTGGATTTTTTATGCTTTCCAGAAGTATTTATAATTAGAACATCCAGTATGACCGACCGAGAGAAAAGCATGACTCTCGATGATCCAAGAATCGCCTCCTTGGTGCGGGCTTGCGCAAAATTCGATACTGTTGTATTGGTAGGACTGAGTGAGCGTCAAGAACAAAAAATCTTCAATACGTGCCTGGTTATATATGCCGGCCGTTTGCTAGGTAAATATCACAAGACAATTTTGACTAATGAAGAGGCACCTTTTACTTCCACCGATCTGGATATGCCGGTGTTTGATGCCAAAGGGATTCGTTTTGGAGTTGTGCTCTGCCATGACACATCCTTTGTCGAGCCGGCGTTATGTTTGCGTTGGAAAGGCGCTCGTTTGTTATTCACCCCTCATTACAACGATATTCCTCCAGAGGGGATCGAAACTTCAACTGGAAAAGTAACTTTTTGGCAGCATCGCCGCATGGTTTTGAACAACCAGGCTGCTCTGGCAACTCTCCTCAAAATGGTTGTGGTGCGTTCGAATGTAGTAATCGTTGAGCCTGATCACTTGGGAGCAGGCGATTGCGGCATCTGGAATATGGATGGCGTTGCAATTGCTGAAGGAACGCCATTTATCGAGCAGGTTATTAGCGCAGAATTTGACCGTGACATCTTTACACGAGAGTATTGGATCGACAGGCATGAGGTACCGCCTGCTTTGCTCGATCAAATCGCGCAAGCGGCCCACGATTATCCGAGATCCGAATATCATGCGGGCTCTTGAATATATACAATTTTTTTAAGGAAATGCTAATGAGTGAACTGATCAGACAGATTTTGAATACTACAACGTACCATCCCCTGGATGTCGAGGCCGTGCTGGATCCCAATAAAACCTCCTGGTGCAGCTTTGACCCGGAAATCGGATATTTCCCGCGTACCATCGTTTTAAAAGATGGCATAGATTTCTGCTGCACCACTAACACCTACGAACCTACCGGTCAGCGTAAAATGATCAATTATGCTGACCAGCCCTGCCGCATCAATACATATGGCGACAGTTTTACACAATCCCAGCAATGCAGCGATGATGAATCGTGGCAGGAACGACTAGCCTCCCATATCGGAGAGCCTATCCGGAATTTCGGGATCGGCGGGCACAGTGTGTTCACTGCCTATAAGCGCCTTATGAGAATCGAAGCAGGCGAATGTTCGGCGGAATACCTCCTGCTCACAATCTATGATGACGATCATGTACGCAATCTGGATGCATCACGCTGGGTGAGGACGCAATGGAATGAGAAAGATCGTCCCAAGGATCGTGCCTGGCCTCTGCATGGCCTGCCTTGGGCACACCTGCGGTATGATCTGTCCAAAAAGAATTTCGTTGAGTTACCCAGTCTTTGCCGCACCGGAGACGACCTGCGTAAACTCTGCGACCCGGACCATTTCTACCAGACTTTCCATGATGATCAGATCGTGCGGCTGTTCGCATTGGAAAAGGGCGGTGAAGCGCGCTTTGACGACTTGGAAGCGCTGGCCGAAGCTTTGTCGATCAAAGTCAATCTACGCGATTCCGCCAGCCGGATGACTGAAGCGGCAAAATTGCGGCTGATGTATGGATTTAAATCTACAGAGTATATCCTGGACAAACTCGTCCCATGGGCGGAGAATAATAATAAGAAGTTAATTGTTCCGCTCACCTACTCTGAAGGCCAGATCATCAACTTTCTCAAAGGCGGGGAACGTTTTGATACTCCATTTATTGATTATCTCAATGCAAAAAAGATCACTTGGTTTGACAGTCTGCAAAAACACAAGGAAGATTTTGCGGATTTTAGAATAACACCGGAGAAATATATCGACCGGTATTTTATTAAACCGGCTGCTGCCGCCGTCTTTGGGCACTATAGCCCACTCGGTAACGCTTTTTACGCGTTTGCGATAAAGAACGATCTCGTAGATTGGCTTAATCCCAAACCGCCAGCTTACCTTTCGTAAAACGGGAATAGAAACCCCCCCAGGTGCCTTCTCAATTTTTGAACCACTTGGCTGGTACCCAGGTTGTATCGTGATGTATTGGATGGCAGAATCTAAGGTGGTTAATTTCCTCGAAAGGATTTGTGTAGCATTATGACGGAGTAGTGGCAATTATGAAAACCATCAAACCTGAAAGCATGGGCATGTCTTCTGAACGATTGGAGCGTATTTCACCTTTCCTTCAAAATTATGTAGATGAGAAGAAGCTGGCAGGGTTTGTCGTCCTGGTGGCGCGCGGCGGTAAGACAGTGTATTTTGAAACAATCGGACAGGCTGATATCTATGCCGGCAGACCCATGCAGCCCCACACGATCTTTCGAATATTTTCGATGTCCAAACCTATCACAAGCGCCGCAATCATGATGCTCGTGGAAGAAGGTCGTTTCCATCTCAATACCCCCTTGTATGATTTTGCTCCTTGGTTCAAAGATTGTAAAGTCTTGGTCGAGCGTGAAGGCAAAATGGTGCCTGAACCTTTAAAAACCGAAATCACTATTCACCATTTGTTGACACATACCTCCGGATTAAGTTACGGTTTTGAGGATAATCATTATATCGATTTGCTTTACCGGGATCGAATGGGGAAATTGAAAGAAACCAATCCGAATGTTCCGTTTGATGAATACATTCGTACCCTTGCGGCCATTCCGCTGGTTTTCCAACCTGGTACGGCCTGGCGGTACAGCCTAGCAACGGATGTACTTGGATATATAGTGCAGCAAGCCAGCGGGATACCATTCGAGACATTCCTTGGGGAACGGATTTTTGAACCACTTGGGATGGTCGATACCGGTTTTTATGTCCCGGCAGGGAAGATCGACCGTTTTTCGGTTAATTATACGCCAGTACAAGGCGGAGGTTTGGAAATGGTGGATGACTCAGCCACTGGCAATTTTGCAACTGACGGTTCTTACTTTTCCAAACCCAACGCACCTTCAGGCGGCGGCGGGTTGGTCTCCACCGCACCTGACTATCTGCGTTTTTGCCAGATGCTGCTCAACCAGGGTGAGTTGGAAGGGGTGCGCCTGTTGGGTCGTAAAACGGTTGAATGGATGACAATCAATCACCTGCCCAATAATGGACATATTGACGATCCTGCCCTGGGTTTTGGCCTCGGGTTCGCTGTCCTTATCGATCCGGCGCTCTATTCCAAAATGGGTTCTAAAGGTCTGTATTGTTGGGGAGGCGCGGCCAATACCAAGTTTTGGATTGATCCCCAGGAGCAACTGATCGGCATCTTGTTGTTGCAGTGTATGCCTGACGGCGTTTTTCCTGTGGAACAGGATTTCCAAAATCTGGTCTACCAGGCAATCATATGAGAAAAGGCGAAGGATTATTTCTTATTGGTACCTTGGTTACGCCTGTTGCGTTGGCACGGATTTGCTCCTTTTTAAATTTGAATAAACCTTTTCTGTCAATCTATTCGTGAATTTAGAGGAGTATCAGCATGGATTTCCGCACCCGTATCAACGCCGTTCTGCATGCTGATCGGCCCGACCAGATCCCTTTTGCCCCTTATGACAATCTTGTACCCAGGGGTGATTTTGAACGCGAATTGAGGAACCGCGGTATGGGACTATGCCTGCGCCGCCCCACCATTTGGGAGGAGACCCCGCATGTCTCCATCGAAACGAAGGTGGAAGGCGATATTGAGACCCGCTTCTACCACACTCCCATGGGAAAACTAACCATGCGCAATAAGATCCACACTGGTCGGATTAAAGATGACGATCTGGACCTGGATATAGAGGGGATGATCAAGGGAATCGAGGACTATGAAGGCGCCATCTATTGGCTGGATGACACACATCTGCATCTGGGTGATGGTGCTTTTTTCGATGCCTGCCGCGACATCGGTTTGGATGGTATTGTCAGGGACAATGCCATGCAAGCGCCTTACGGGGCCACGCGCTACCTCTACGGTGGTGTCAGCGGCCTGCCTCGCTGGGCACAGGATCAGCACGATCACCCCGATGAATTTGAACAATTGGTTCAGGCGGTGATTCGGCGGGAAGAAAAACGTCTGGAACTTATCATTGACTCGCCTGCTGAGTTCCTTACTCTCGGTGATCTCGACGGAACCTGGGGTCCGCCAAAGATCCGGAAATATGATCTCCCGCTATACACCAAATGGGTGCCGATTTTGAAGGAGAAAGGCAAGATCTGTTCCATCCACGCGCATGCCATTAACTTAAGTCATTTCAAGGACCTCGTAGCCGAATTTGGTTGTCAGGTCGTGGAGGCGTTCACTCCGCCACCGGTGGGTGACCTGTCTCTGGTAGATGCCAGAGCAGCCTGGGGGAAGGACACGATCATCTGGATCAATTTTCCTGAGACATTGTTCTGGTCCGGGGCTGAAGCCACCCGGCGTTATGTCAAGGAACTGATCGAGAGTGACCCGCCCGGCGATAGACTTGTCTTCGGGTTCACCGAGATGGGTACCTGGGGAGCTGTCACCGAGGAAAGTTCGCGCGTCTTCCGGGAAGGAACGTCGGCTATTCTGGATGCCATCGAGGCGTATGGCTGCCTGTGAAACTGCCGTTGTGCGGAGATTTTTATTTTCCTTTATACGGAGATTAAGAAGATGAGCGCAACATCCTTCAATGGATTAGGCATTAACATGGGAAACCTCTCTCGTTTATCCCATGCAGAGACCCGTTCCATTAGTCCCGAGAATTTAAAAGGCGAAAAGGGCAAGGGAGGGTTGGCATTGGATGGTACCGGTGCAAAGGCCGCCCGCGACCTGGGTCAAGGATGGAAAATTTCCCCGTCCGTGGTAATTCCTGACGGTCAAACGTTCGAACTTGCCAATATCAGTGGTTCTGGAGCTATTCAGCAAATCTGGATGACGCCGAATGGCAATTGGCGCTTCAGTATCGTACGATTCTGTTGGGATAATCAAGAACAGCCGTCTGTGGAATGTCCCGTCGGCGATTTCTTTGCCCGTGGTTGGGGAAAGTTTGCCCAAATATCATCATTGCCAGTATGTGTGAATCCGGGGAGCGCCTTTAATTGTTATTGGGAAATGCCATTCAGGACACATTGTCGTATCACTCTCACAAATCTGGCCGATCAAGAAATGACCCTGTACTATCAAATTAATTACACACTCACGGAAGTGCCGGATGATTGCTTATACTTTCATGCGCAATTTCGCCGGGTCAACCCTTTACCTTACATGAATGTTTACACTATCCTTGATGATGTGGAAGGAGAAGGACAATACGTAGGGACTTATCTGGCCTGGGGGGTGAATAATGCCGGATGGTGGGGAGAGGGAGAGATTAAGTTTTATATTGACGGAGATAAGGAGTTTCCAACCATTTGTGGCACAGGCACGGAGGATTACTTTGGGGGTTCCTACGATTTTGAGAATCAGACGACAAAACAGTATCAGGAATTTACGACGCCTTACTCGGGCTTGGCGCAAGTGATTCGACCGGATGGGGAATATCAATCCCAAATGCGCTTTGGAATGTACCGATGGCACATCCCAGATCCCATCCGCTTTCAGCAGAATATCCGGGTGTCTGTTCAGGCGCTGGGTTGGCGGAGTGGTGGACGGTATCTGCCACTTCAGGATGATATTGGGTCCACCGCCTTTTGGTATCAGACTTTGCCGACTGGGCGCTTCCAGGCACTTCCAGAAAGAGACTATTTGGAAATCATCTAGAACCTCGCTCATCGATCAACTAAAGAAAGATCCTCGTGGAGAAAATATGGAACTTGAATCCTACTATCCCCAATCAAAACTTGTTGTCAAAAACACCCTGGTCGGTAAGCCGCGCTTCCCGGCCTTTGACGCCCACAACCACCTGGGCGAGGACTATGGCGGTGGCTGGGACCAAAAACCTCTGCCAGAATTGCTCGACCTGCTTGACCAGGCCGGCATCTACCGCTACGTGGATTTGGATGGCGGCTGGGGCGAGCATTTGCTGAATGCCCACCTCGATCATTTCAAGCAACTCGCTCCCGAGCGTTTTATGGTCTTTGGCGGGGTGGACTGGTTGCAATGGAAAGAGCGAGGCGATCTTTTTCCCGAGTGGGCTGCCGGACGGCTGCGGGTCCAGCAGGAGCGCGGCGCGGAAGGATTGAAGATCTGGAAAGGCCTCGGCCTGTATGTCCACGATCATCAAGACAGGCTGGTCGATGTGGACGACCCGCGCCTGGATCCAATCTGGGAGACCGCCGGAGAACTGGGCCAGCCGGTGGTCATCCATGTGGCCGACCCCGTGGCCTTTTTTGACCCGGTCGACGAGACCAATGAACGCTGGGAGGAACTCGGCAAACATCCAGACTGGGTCTTCACCAGCCCGCCTTTTCCCCCCTTCCAGCACGTAGTAGCAGGATTGGCGAACCTGGTGGAACGCCACCCGCAGACCACCTTCATTGGCGCCCATGTCGGCTGCTACGCTGAGAATCTGGCTTGGGTGGGGGCGTTACTCGAGTGCTGCCCGAATTTCTTCGTTGACATCTCTGCCCGCATCGGCGAACTGGGCCGCCAGCCTTATACCGCCCGGCGCTTCTTTCTCCAGTATGCCGACCGGATCCTGTTCGGCTCGGACATGGGTCCCGATCTGGAAGCCTACCGGATCATTTATCGTTTCCTCGAGACTGAGGACGAATACTTCAACTATTATCCTTCCGCGATCCCGATGCAGGGCCGCTGGCACGTGCATGGCCTGTACCTGCCGGAGGATGTGCTGGAGAAAGTCTATTTCCGCAATGCCGAACGAATTCTTGGCGTGCAAGGATAAGTACAAGTATTTTACAAATTCGTGCCATTTGTGTAACGTTTGCCTGGCAGGATAATTAAAACCTGTTTGATAAATAGAACACAAAAACGGAACTAATGTTTGATAAAATGATTGCCAATGACATCTGGCATCGTTTTTGACATCAAAGAATTCACCGTCCATGACGGCCCCGGTGTCCGCACCACGGTCTTCCTGAAAGGCTGCCCGCTGGCCTGCATGTGGTGCCACAACCCCGAAAGCCAATCCATTCAGCCACAGGTCATTCGCACCCCAACCGGCGAACGGGTGGCGGGCCGGGAATACACCGCCTCGGAACTGGCTGGCTTGCTGAATCAGCAGGCCACCCTGTTGCGGGCGAATGAAGGCGGGATCACCTTTTCGGGTGGGGAACCGCTTTTTCAGGCCGAGTTTGTGGCTGAAGTGATCGACCGGTTGGATGGCTTGCATGTGATATTGGACACCTGCGGACACGCTGCTCAGGCGGATTTCCTGCTGGTGCTGGCGCGCTCGGACCTGGTCTTCTACGATCTGAAGCTGATCAATCGGGTGGCACACCTGCATTACACCGGTATCGATAATGACCTGATCCTGGGTAATCTGCAATTGCTGGGCGAATCGGGCAAGCCTTTTGTCATCCGGGTGCCGATGGTGCCGGGTGTGACCGATACGGATGAAAACCTGACCGGGATTGCCAGGACCGTTGAAAAAATGCCCGGTCTGGTCGAGGTGGATTTGTTGCCTTATAATCGGGCCGCCGGTGCGAAATACCGCTATGCCGGGATGGAGTTCAAACCGGATTATGATGAAGCGCGTCCGGTGAGTTTCAACATGAAGATTTTCGAGCAAGCCGGTTTAAAGGTGAAACGGGTATGAACGAACGATTGGTACTTTTAAAGCAACGAATGCGGGCGGGTGAACACAAGAGGCTGCGCCAGGAGCAGTCGATCGAGCTCCTGACGGAGTGCGAAGCCGAAGGGCTGTCTTGGCCCCGCCGGGTGGCCCGGCTGGTGCGCCGGCAGTGCGAAGCTGAACAGGTGGTCATCGCGCCTGAGGAAAAGATCGTTTTCACCCGCACTCTCCCAAGTGTGCCGCCGGTTTACACCGTTGATGAGTGGTCCTGCCTGAGTGCCGGGCGGACTCTGCACGAGCTTGGCCCGGTTAGCAATATCTGTGCGGATTGGGGCTTGCTGCTCTCGCAGGGGCTGCTTGGCCGCCGGGAAGTGGCGGCGGTCACACGCCTGCGCATGGCGGATGACCAGAAAGCAGTGGAGTTCCTCGATTGTGCCATTGATACCATCGATGCCGTGCTGGATTTGACCGGGCGTTATGCCAGTAAGTCCAGCCAGCTTGGCCGAGAGGACTTGGCCGAACTACTTGAAGCCGTCCCGGCCCACCCGGCCCGCACTTTCCGGGAAGCATTGCAATCGCTGCGCCTGTGCCACGCAGTGGTCTGGCTGGGCGGCAATTATCATGTGGGTCTGGGACGCTTCGACCAGTATTTGTGGCCGTATCTGCAATCCGACCTGCAGGCGGGCACGCTGACGGTCGCAGAGGCGGAAGAGCTCCTGGCGGAATTTTTCATCGCGTTGAACAAGGACAGTGATCTCTATCCAGGCGTCCAGCAGGGTGATAACGGCCAATCGCTTACTCTGGGTGGAGTCACACCAGATGGTTCCTCTGCAGTCAACGAGCTTACCCGGATGGTCTTGTGCGTCTCGCGGGACCTGGAGCTGATCGACCCGAAGATCAACCTGCGGATCTCGTCCCAGACAGACCTGGAGCTGCTGTGCCTGGCCAGTGAATTGACCCGCAAAGGACTGGGTTTCCCGCAATACAGCAATGACGAGGTGGTCATCCCGGCGCTGGTTGCCCATGGGTATGACCTGCAGGATGCGCGTGATTATGTAGTGGCAGCCTGCTGGGAATTCATCATCCCCGGTAGGGGCATGGAGGTAGTCAACATCGGGGCGGTTTCCTTCCCGGCGGCGGTCGATCAGGCCATCCGCAGCAGTCTGGCGGAGGGATTGGGGTTCGACGACATTCTCAGCCGAACGGCTGCCAATATCCGCCAACAGGTGCAGGCCCTGGCAGAGGCCTATTCCATCCTGTTGTTGCCACCTGCACCGTACTATTCTGTTTTCATGCGTGGCTGCCTGGAACAGGGCCGCGACCTGTCGGAGGGATTGCAATACAACAATCTCGGAATACATGGCGCCTGCTCTGCCAACGCGGCGGATGCCCTGGCGGCGGTCAGGCAATTCGTCTTCGAGGAGAAGAGCCTGCCTGCAAATGAATTGCTGAATGCGCTGCAGGCGAATTTTGACGGATTCGAACCCCTGCGCCGCCAGCTGGATGAGAATGGCCCCAAGGTGGGCAGCAACGATGAGCGGGCGGATGGGCTACTGGTGACATTATTTGAAGATTTCGCAAGCGCCTGTGAAGATTACGGCCAGTTACCATGGGGCGGAAAGCTCCGACCAGGCACGGGTTCGGCCATGTACTATATCTGGCTGGCCAAAGGACATGCGGGGATGCGCGAGCCGTTGGTCGCAGCGACAGCGGATGGAAGAAGGAACGGTGAACCCTTCAGTGCCAATCTGGCACCCGCGCCGGGGGTACGTGTGCGGGGACCGATCAGCACGCTGCAAAGTTTTTCCAAGATCGACTACCAGCGCATCTGCAACGGCGGGCCAATTACCATGGAACTGTCTGACACGGTTTTCCGTGACCCTGAATCGATTCGCAAAGTAGCCATGCTGGTGCGCATTTTCGTCCAACTCGGCTGCCAACAGTTGCAGCTTAACAACCTGAACGTGGACACTCTCCTGGATGCCAAGGCTCATCCAGAGATGCACAAGAACCTGATCGTGCGAGTGTGGGGGTGGAGCGGCTATTTCTGCGAGCTGGCGCCGGAATACCAGGACCACATCATTGCCCGCAGCCTGTACCAAGTAAAGTGAATTTCAAATTCTGGTTTATCACGGAAAACCGGATAAAAAAAGGTGCCAATCAATTTGGAGATGACTGGCACATGATCATTCTGATTGGGCGGATTGTCTTTACCGGTTCCGGCAAGGCCGGACTGCAGCGCCATGTTGATGATGAATTTATCAAAGCCTTTGGCCACCAGATCGGTTTCGTCGAATTTAAGAAATTTCTTTAAGCCTGATCATCCATGGGATTACTCGTTTTCCCATTAGATTCGCTTGGGTAAAGTACACAGCATTGCAAACTAAAAAATAAATAGCTCTCTGGCAATGACCATAGTGAGGAAAATTGGGGGTAATGTGTGGGTCGCGAAGAACTGCAGAGCGTCCGGTAGCGTGCAAAGAACATCCTTCATCGCCAAAAAATGCTCCATATCCCGGCGATTCCGGATAAACCTATAAAAATGTCCCTGACTGGCTGAGGGGGGCAGCCAATCAGGGACACCAGTATTATCCCATGGTATGGGAATCGGGTCAATAAAGGAATTGTTTGTTTCTTGTTTGGATAGTGTAATGGCTCCAGATCCACAATCACCTTGCCTGCTTAGCGGAAATAGAATCAATAACCCGTCACCTACCATGTGACGGGTTATTTTCATTTTATTTTTATATATTATCCCTATTTTTCCATCCAACCCAGGATCAACTCCAGGGCTTCCGGCACCAGCGCGGCTGTTTCGGGGGAGAGCTGTCGCTCAAACTCGAACTGGTAACCTCGCACGGAAAGCAGCACTGCTTGCGGAGTTTTTCCATACAGCGTCTGGCACATGGAAAGCAACGATTGAGGGGTCAGGTGATGGGTGAACGGCGAATGCTGGAATTGGGTTTCCACCGGCACCAACTGCACTTGCCCGGCAATACTGCCGGTATGCGCATCCACAAAGCAGACCCGCTCGTAGGGGGCGATCTCTTCCGCCATCTCGGGTGTCAGTTGGAGAGTAAAGGCGAAATCCAACCGGTTGTTCGATGGAAAAGCATCCTCGTAGGAATCCGGGACAGGCAGGTCCAGCCGGGCGACCAGGGCATGCAACACATGCCAGGCAACGCCGTCATCCTGGCGGTCAGGGTTGCCGTACCCGATCACCAGAGTCTGGTTCAAACCCTACCTGCCGTAGCCAGTCCCCTGAATGTAGTTCTCCAGTTCGTGAATTGTGCTTTGGTCATCCTCGGTGACAGCGCGTACCACATCGCGGATTGAGACCATGCCAATGACGCGCGCCTTGGAAACCACCGGCAAATGCCGGATCCCGTACATTGCCATCAGTTCCATGCATTCCTGCATGGTAGTTTCGGGTTTGACTGAAACCATGGTCTGGGTCATGACGTCTTTAATCTGTGTATCCTTAGCACAGAGGCCCTTCAGTTCCCCCTCCCGGGCGTAATCACGTTCGGTGAAGATGCCAACATACTGGTCTCCATCCGAAACCAGCACCGCGCCGGTATCGGCATCGGCCATCACCTGCAAGGCCTGGAGGACGGAATCGGTCACCCCAACGGAATAGACAATTTCTTCCTGCTTTTTTTCTTCCAATAGTTTGCGGACAGTAATCATATCTACACTCCTTTTGGAAACAGCAAGTGCTTAAGTGTATATCATCTGTGCAAAAGTGGGAAGGTGGATATTATGGTGGAGTTCACCTACCAAAATACCGCATTCCCCGGGATTAGTTGATTGTGCTTAAACCGCGTCACGTTGCAAGGTGCGAATTAACCGGCCCTGCGAGTCAAGGATTTCCACCTGGATGGGCATCTGGCCGATGGCATGCGTGGAGCAAGAGAGACATGGATCGTAGGCACGGATGGCCGCTTCCACCCGGTTAAGCATGCCTTCCTGGACATCCGGCCCATGCACGTATGTTTTTGCGACACTATCCACAGCTTTGCTCATGGCCCAGTTGTTGTGACCGGTCGAGACGATCAGGTTGACCTTGAGCAATTTACCATTCTCATCCGCATGATAATCATGAATGAGCGTGCCGCGCGGTGCTTCGAGCACACCCACGCCGTGACCAGTCCAGGCTTTGCGAGTATTCAAAATGTCGGTGCTGAGGATGTCTTTATCTTCGCACAAGGCCTGCACGCGTTCCACCGCGAACAATGCCTCGATCAGGCGGGCATAATGGTAATATAGTGTGTTTTCCACCGGTTTTCCACCGCTCAAAGCCTTGAAGAGCTTATGTTCCTCGTTCGCCATAGGCGTGTCGATCTTTTCGGCAATATTCAGGCGTCCCAGCGGGCCGACGCGATAGACACCCTCCGGGTAGCCCAGTTTCTTATAGTAGGGGAACTTGAGGTACGACCAGGGTTCCACATGTTCAGAAATATAATCGAGATAGTTCGCCGGGTCAAATTTTTCCAGTTCCAGCCCGGTCCGGTCGATCAGGCGGATATTCCCATTATACAATTCCAGACCATTCGCGGGTGACACCATGCCGAAGTAACCGGTCGGGAAGACAGCGAATTTGTTGATATCCTCGACGTTTTTTTCTGCCCAATCTTTCATTATCTGCAAGCCGGTTTTCAGGATTTCCACGGCTGCACCCACACCTTTAAGGATCTCATCCCTTTCACTTATCTGCAACGCTTTATTGACGCCGCCCGGTATGGCAAAATTGGGATGGATGCGCCGCCCAGCCAGGGTGTGGATGATCTCCTGCCCGAATTTGCGCAGTTGCACGGCCTTGACGGTCAAACCGGGATTGGCGCCGATCAGACCGACCACGTTGCGGGTTTCGGGCGCGCTATCGAATCCGAGCAGCAAATCCGGCCCTGCCAGTTCGAAGAAGTGCATGCCATGGCTCTGGATGATCTGACCCATGTGCATCAGTTCGCGTAACAGATTGGCCGGATGCGGCGGGGTCTGCCCGGTCAGAGCATCGTTGGCCTTGGCCGAGGCCAAGTGATGGCTGACCGGGCAAATGCCGCAGATGCGCGGGGTGATGGAGGGCATTTCGAAATACAAGCGGCCCTCGCAGAATTTTTCGAAACCACGAAATTCGTTCACGTGCAAATAGGCGTGATCCACTGTTCCGCGATCATTCAAGTGAATGGTGACTTTGGCGTGCCCTTCGATGCGTGTGACGGGTTCTATCGTAATTTTTTGTACAGTCATGTCACTTCTCCTAATCCCAGTGCAGCAAATCGTCCTTAAGTTCCGGCTTGCGTCCCTGGGCCAGTTCACTCAGAACGTAAAAGATGACATCTGCATCCGGCGGGCATCCGGGTACATTGTAATCCACCGGCACCACTTCATGGATGGCGCGCGTTTTGGTCATGGTCGCAAGCTCAGGGTCATTCGGGATCTGGCTGCCAGGTTCGTTGCTTTCGGCATCCACATAGGCGCGCTGAAGGGCTGCCTGTATTCCGCAGAAATTGCGCAGGGCCGGCACCCCGCCAAACACGGCGCAATCGCCCAGTGCAACCAGGATTTTGGAACGCTGGCGGAACTTGCGTGCCACTTCTTCGTTGGCAGTGTTATTGATGCCGCCTTCGAGCACGCCCACATCCACGCCGCTTTTATCGGGTTCTTTCAGGTCGGTGATGGGGGAGGAACGCAAATCGGCCAGTTCCAGCACTTGCAGGATACGCTCGTCCATGTCCAGCAGGGACATATGACAGCCAGCACATCCGCACATCCAATCCGTCGAAACCTTGGGTTTTGCCATGTCATTTCTCCTTCTGTACGCTACCGTTAATTGGTACTCAGCACAACGCTTGATTTCCGTTCATGGATACCTGCCTGCCAGTCTTGTTTGACAGGCATATTCATGCGCATGGCTACTTCCGCGAGTACAGCGGCACTCGAGCGCACACCTTCCGGCGCGTGGATGGCCTGTTCGGCTTTCTGGACGCGCCCATCCATGCTGACATAATGACCGGCCTGTTCCGACCAGAGCGCCACCGGCATAACCACATCCGCTTTTTCGGTCAGGGCCGAGATATAGGAGGCCTGAACAACCAGATAAGGAGCCTTTTCCAGCTTTTGGAGCAGATGCGGCGAGGCAAAGTCGTCGCCCAGTACCACGTAGACAGCTTTCTGACCGTCCAAGGTAAATTGCTCATCCAAGCCGAAGAGGGCAGCTGCCGCGCTGTTGGCTTCGCCCTTGAGCGAGAGCAGGCCAGCCCGTTCCTTATCCACTGCGCCCACGAGAGTCGCCAGGCTGATCAAGGCTTCCACGAGCTTCTCATCCCGCTGGGCGGTGATGCCCTTACCGAATAGAATGACCGGACTGACAGCGTGCGCCAGAATCCGGGCTGCATAGGTCAAAGCTTCGGCATCCAGCCCGGTAGCCTGGAGCGCTTTGGCGATAACGGATTCGGCATCCAGCAAAGCCAGCGGCGTTCTTCCCAGGCCTTCCTTGACGATCACGGCCTGCAGGCCGTTGACCAGGGCAAGGTCACTGCCTGGCTTGTTGTTCAATGTAACATCGGCAAATTCATCCAGTGGACCGGCTTCGGGACTGACCTGGATCAGATGCATGCCTTTGGTCAGGGCCCGTTTGACCAGGAACCCCGCCACCATGTGGGTTTTGGCGATGTTCGCGCCGATACACAGGACAGTATCTGCGTTGCGTAGTACATCCAGCTTGCCTTCGAAAGCCCCGGTTTTTTCGGCCACCGTGTTGAGGACGGCTGTCGGCATGCCTTCCTCGGTGCTGGTGACCATCCTGCTCTTGAAGCCGTCGGCAAAGATTTCCTTGAACATCGACAGTGCTTCGACAGGCAGGCGGCTGGAGGCGATCGCAGCCAGCCCGGATTGTTGCCGGCCAGCCAGTGGTTTGAGTTTATCGGCCACTTCACCAAGGGCTTCGTCCCACGTAACGGGTTCGAGCTTGCCATGCTTGCGCATCAGTGGGGTGGTGATTCGGTCATGGGTATTCTGCATCGGATCGTAGCGCCCGTGCTCACATAGCAGGCCATGGTTAACAACGCCATCCCAATCGCCTTCGATGCGCACGATGCGGTTATCATGCACGACCAGATTCAGTCCGCAACCCACCGAGCAGCCGACACAGACCGTCTTGATCCGGGTCATGACACTCTCGAGGCCCTGGTAAGCGCTGGTGCGATCGATCAAAGCACCGGTCGGGCAGGATTGGACGCATGTGCCGCACTTGATGCAGGTGCTCTCGCCCAAAGG
>Ga0187873_1000282_pt1 | contig 56444 bp, 46 predicted proteins | sample June2016WEW_16_1_2_FD_133012 | JGI IMG/M metagenome (GOLD analysis project Ga0187873, IMG submission 133012) | Peatland microbial communities from SPRUCE experiment site at the Marcell Experimental Forest, Minnesota, USA - June2016WEW_16_100 | ecosystem: Environmental > Terrestrial > Soil >...
CTCGTGGTTTCTGAAATGACCTCGAGCTTACTTTATCCGGATTCAGTTGGTAAGGTTCAAAAATATTACTTTTTTTAGCTACTTTTTATGGTTCGACCACTGATTGCACAAAACTTAGGCTAGATTATACCAAATTTTCTAAAATCCAAAGATTATTGGTTCTTTTTGGTTTTTTATCATGCCTTCCTGCTCAATAATAACTTAACCAATTCGAATAATGCTTCTCCAGCCTCGCCCTGCGGTTCAGCGGCACGTAGGGATTGTATGGCTAGGTCAGTCATCTGGTCGGTGGCTTCTTGTGTAAATAATTTGACTCCTTCCATAACCAACTGATCGGACAGGTCACCAACTTCATCAGACTGTATCGGCCCTTCAGCCCAGCGTTTAGCGAAGACCCCTTTCTTCGCGAGACCGTATAATGTGGGTAGGGTTTTTTTGCCCGCCACAAGATCCGATTCGGTGGATTTCCCAGTCAGCGCTGAATCTCCCCAGATTCCTAGATAGTCATCATGCACCTGGAATGACAGACCGAGATAATGACCAAAATTACGATAACTTTCCCGAGTCGACTCGTCTGCACCTCCCAAAGTGGCCCCTACCTGTGTACAGGCTGATAATAAGGCTGCAGTCTTGCCACTGATCATTGGCCAATAATCTTCCACAGCCAGGTCATTCAGCTTCTCATAGGAAATGTCCATGAACTGACCGCAGCTCAATCCCAGGCAGGCTTCATTGATTATTGCCCCGGCTTTCTGTGCTTTTTCGAGCGGGAACGCGTTTTGGATTTCCAACAAGGCGATATGTGCCAGGATGAACAATGCGTCCCCAACGTTAACGGCTTGTGGCATCCCCCATTTCTTCCAGACAGTCGGCCGGCCACGCCGCAGCTCGGAGTTGTCCTGGATATCGTCGTGAACAAGGGAGAAGTTGTGGATGAGTTCGATACAGGTTGCGGCTGGTAAGGCGGTCTCCCAGCCTCGCGCATCAGTTTCTGCTTTTCCAGACATACTGCTTGATGCGGCAAAGGTCAAAAGAACTAATAAAGGGCGGATTCGTTTCCCGGTTGCTTCTGAACCGCTGCCTTCACCGCTCCATCCCATATGGTAGACCAGCATTTCGTGAAAATGACGGGTATTTGGTTCATCTAATCGGCCAACGATTCTCTTCAGTTCCTTTTCGATTGCTGGCAACATGCGAGTATTTAAGTTCTCTAGACTCATTGTTTTTTCCTCGGTTTAACGGCGTAATCTTTATAAAATGCCTAATTGGTGGAGTTCTACTTCGAGACTGGCTGGGGATGTAAAGTGATGTGTAACAAAACCCATCTTTTGGGCTGCTTCTATATTTTCTAATGAGTCATCAATCACTAGGCATTCGTCTGGTTGGCGATGGATTTTTTGAAGCAGCAGGCGGAAGATCGCCGGGTCGGGTTTAACGAGTCCGACTTCACCGGAAACCACGATATCTTCGAATAAGTGGAAAGCCTCGTATTTTTCTTTGATAAGGGAGAATTTTTCTGCCGACCAGTTGGTTAGACCGTAAAGCCGGTAGCCAGCCTTTTTCAGTCTGTGCAGGATATCAACAGTTTCCGGGATCAAACCTGTGATGGATTCCTCCCATTCTTCGTCATAGGCGCGGATAAGGTGAGCGTATTGCGGAAACTGGGCAGAGAGCTGCATTACACCCATGGCAAAAGGCAAGCCTTCATCTTGGGAGAGATTCCAGGCAGAGAAATTAATTTCGCTCAGAAAGTTGTCGATCGCTTGTTTGTCGTTGAGGAAATATTTGTTGAAAACCTTGCGGGGATCCCAATTGATTAAAACATTGCCGAAATCGAAGATTATGGCTTGGATGGATGGTGTCATTGTTGGAAACCTGGAAATCAAGTGGATTCTATTAACTTAATCTCTCGCAGCGCGGAAAGGTCATTCGCGCCAGCCCCGAACATGCTCACCTGAATTTGTTGCTGGGTTAATTTTAGAAGCTCGGTAACTTTTTCGCTTGAAATGGCAGCTGCCTTCAGGAATTGCCCGGCGAACCCGCCCAATGTTGCCCCCAAGGCAATAGATTTGGCAATATCGAGCCCGTCTTTAAGACCTCCACTGGCGAATATGGCCATACTGGGTGCTGCTTTTTTAACATTCAAGATTGAAACTGCAGTCGGGATTCCCCAATCGATGAAGGTTGCAGCCAACTGTCTGGAGAAATCATCCGAAGCACGGTGCATTTCAACCTGCGACCAACTCGTCCCACCTGCGCCAGCTACGTCAATCGCAGCAACGCCGCACTCGGCCAAAATCCGCGCAGTCCGCTCCGATATTCCCCAGCCAACCTCTTTGACAATCACAGGTACTTCCAATTTCCTGCAAATTCCAGCTATCTTCTTCGCCAGACCGAAAAAATTGGTGTCACCGCCGGCCTGCACCGCTTCCTGCAAGGGATTGAGATGTAGGAAGAGCGCGTCCGCCTGCAGCATATCCACTGCGCGGCGGCATTCCTCGATGCCAAAGCCGGAGTTCAACTGTATTGCGCCCAGGTTTGAAAAGAGCAGAATATTGGGAGCGACTTTGCGTGTGATGGAGTAAGTGGGACCCAGTTGCATGTCTTCCAGTGCAGCGCGCTGGCTGCCCACACCCATCGCCACATGGTATCCCTCAGCTGCCTCTGCCAGGCGCTGGTTTATCAAGCCGGCTTGCTCGGTTCCTCCGGTCATGGAAGAAATCAGGATGGGCGCAGCCAGTTTTTTTCCAAAAAGGGTAAGAGATATATTTACCGTATCCAGATCCATTTCCGGTAAGGCTTCGTGAATGAAGCGGTATCGTTCCAACCCATTGGTCACCCCGGAACGTACGTCGTGTTCCAGATTTATTTTTATGTGATCGGATTTGCGAGTTTCGATTGGCGCAACTTTTTTCATAGGTTTGTGTTCCGTCTATTGAATTATACTGGTAACCCGGTTACAATTGGGAAAGAAAAATTCTAGGAGGAACACAATGGCAAATAAATTTGATGAAGTCAAAGCAATCATTGTAGATTTGTTGGGGGTGGACGAAGCGAAGGTTAAACCGGAGGCGCGTTTCCGGGAGGATTTGGAAGCTGATTCGCTTGACTTGGTCGAACTCATTATGAAATTTGAGGATGTCTTCGGCACTGAAATTTCTGACGAAGATGCCCAGAAGATCGTTACAGTAGGCGACGCAGTTACATTTGTCGAATCTCAAAAGACCAAGAATTAGAAACATTGCAATTTCCTAGGGGCACGAACGCCGACGTGCCCCTGTCTTTTTTAAATAAGCGGGGGCGACCCAATGGGCCGCCACCGCTTATTTACAACAGGGAAGGGATTTCCTCAGGGTATTTTGCCACTTTGACTCCAGCCGACTCGAGTGCTTTTACTTTATCGGCTGCAGTCCCTGCTCCGCCTTCGATGATGGCTCCAGCGTGTCCCATTCGTTTGCCAGGAGGAGCGGTCTGCCCGGCTATGAAGGCTACAACCGGTTTTGTCATGTTTGATGCGATGAATTGAGCGGCTTTTTCCTCGTCTGTGCCGCCAATTTCACCGATCATTACAACTTTTTCGGTTCGGGGATCGGCTTCGAACAGGTCCATACAGTCAATGAAATTCGTTCCATTTATCGGATCGCCTCCGATGCCTACACAGGTGGTGACCCCCATATTCTTTTGTTTGAGGGCAAATAAGACTTCGTATGTCAAAGTACCCGACCGCGACACCACGCCGACATTTCCGGGGATGGCAATATTATTTGGGATGATGCCTACCTTCGTTTCGCTTGGTGTCAACAATCCTGGGCAGTTGGGGCCCAGAAGCCTCACCTGTTTCTGATCAAGATATTCGCGTACTCGCATCATATCCTGCACAGGCACGCCTTCAGTGATGCAAACTATGAGAGGAATTCCTGCATCGGCTGCCTCAAACATAGCGTCAGATGCGCCGCGCGATGGAACGAAAATAACGGTCACGTTTGCGCCCGTGGCGTCCACGGCTGCGCGGCAAGAGTCGAAAACCGGCACCTTGTCTTCCAGTACCCATTCACCGCCTTTGCCAGGGGTTACACCTGCTACAACTTTGGTGCCATACGCCAACATTTGCTGTGCATGAAAAAGGCCTTCGTTGCCTGTGATGCCTTGCACCAGCAGGCGTGTTTTCTTATCTACAAGAATGCTCATCCTCAGCCTCCTAGATTGTTGTTGCAGCTACGGCTTTTTGAGCCGCGTCAACCAACGTTTCAGCGGTAATCATTTTGGCATCTACCAATAATTTACGGCCTTCTTCTGCATTTGTCCCAACTAACCTGACAACCATCGGAATGGTAGGCTTTACTTCCTCAAGGGCGGTCAGGATGCCCTTCGCGACCTCGTCGCAGCGGGTAATGCCCCCAAAGATATTGAATAGAATGGATTTTACGTTCTTGTCGGAAAGAATGATCCGTAACGCAGCGGCTACTTTATCAGAACTTGCACCGCCTCCTATATCAAGAAAATTGGCCGGTTCTCCATTGAACAGTTTGACAATATCCATGGTGGCCATGGCTAATCCTGCACCATTGACCATGCAACCAATTTGTCCATCTAATTTAATGAAGGAAAGCCCATACTTGCGAGCTTCGGTTTCAATGGCAGCTTCTTCGTCCACATCACGCATCTCTGCCAGGTCGGTGTGACGGAACAACGCGTTATCGTCAACGAGCATTTTTCCGTCCAACGCCATCAATTGTTTTTCTTTGAGGATAACCAGGGGGTTGATCTCAGCTAAAGTGGCATCGGACTCTACGTAGACTCGCCACAAACCACGGCAAATTTCAGTAAACTGTTTCCAATATTCTTTTGGAAGATCGATGCTTATAGCGATGTCACGCGCTTGATAATCACGCAAACCAAGCAATGGATCTACATGAATTTTTATAATTTTTTCCGGACTTGTTCGGGCAACTTCCTCGATCTCCACCCCTCCGGCAGCCGAGGCCATGATGACCGGACGACGGGCGGCGCGGTCGTTGGTGATGCCCAGGTAGATTTCCTGGTCGATATTTGCTGCCTCATCCACAAGCACTTTCCTTACCGGTAAGCCCTTAATCTCCATGCCCAGGATTTGCGTGGCCAGTTCTTCAGCTTCTTTGGCTGATTTGGCAACGCGAATGCCACCGGCTTTACCCCTACCGCCAACCAACACTTGGGATTTAATGACAACGCGCCCGCCTAATTCCTCGGCAATTTGTCTGGCTTCGATGGCTGAAGCTGCAACCCGTCCCTTGGGAATAGGGATTCCATTCCTGGCAAAAATCTGTTTTGATTGATATTCGTGGAGTTTCATGTGGTTTTCTCTCCGCTTTAGAGCAGAATATACTTCTTGGTTGATGACGAAATTACGGTAACGTAAAGCGCATCAATCGATTGTTAGCCGCGTCGCTGACCCAGATGCGTCCCTGACCATCCACAGCGATTCCAGAAGGCATGCCAAAATTATCCATTCCAGTGCCATTCTGGCCCCAGGCATGCACAAATTCGCCACTGGTAGTAAATTCGAGCACGCGAAATGAATCTGGGTCTGTTGCAAAGATGTGTCCTTGCTGATCCACAGCAAGATAAGGCTTGTTATCCAGTGATTGGCTCATCCAGCCTGCAATATCCCATTGAGTTGAGGGAGTGTATATAGACTTATCAGCGTTGGGAACGAAAACTTGAATGCGTTGATTCCAGGTATCTGCAACGTAAAGGTTGCCCTGGGCATCCAGAGCCAAGCCTACCGGTTCATCGAATTGCCCGGCGGCTGTCCCTTCTCCGCCAAATTGTGAGATGAAATTTCCATCTGCGTCATAAACGATGATGCGTTTGTTTCCTGTATCTGCCACCAGGACATGACCTTGCGAATCGACCGCAATTCCACGCGGTCCCCATAGACCAAAGTTGCCGCTAGAAACTGGATCGTAATTAGGGGTCCCCCATGTTTTGATTGCTGTTCCGCTGGCGGATAACTTTTGAATGCGATGATTCCACGTATCGGCTACGTAAACCCATTGTCCATCCGGAGAAACGGCCACTCCCCACGGTTCGCAGAAGGTGCCAATGGGCACATTCGCGGGAGGAACGGTGGCATAAGGGCAGCCCGGTGAGATCTGTCCGAATGTCTGGATTAAATTACCGGTAGCGTCAAAATGCTCAATGCGATGGTTGCGCGAATCGGCCACATATAGGCTTCCATCCGGAGCGACTGCCAGCCCGCGCGGCGCGTTAAGTTGTCCCCTTGAGTTACCAGAAGTCCCGAATGCAAGGTCCGCCGGCAGCGAAATAGTTCCTTTTGCGTAGGGGTCGGCCTGGAGGGGGGCGGCCTGCAGGATTCCATATTCCCACATCTGAGCAGCGATGTCTTTACGAATAAACAATTCCATCCTCGCAGATGGCTGCCAGGTGGATAAGGTTAAGCCATTTTCTCCGGTTATCTTGGCATAGTCGGAGTAATCCCGATTTAGCCAGATTTGGAAAATGGCGTCCCGCATGGCTGGATTTGTGAGCGCATTCCAGATACGCGGCCAGGTCAGTGCGAAATAGTCCTGGTTGGGCCAGACCATCCGGATGTAATCAAGCTGGTAGTAGTTTGGGCCCACAATTGGCTTGATATTCTCAAAATTTTGCTGGTCAACAATGATGACCGGAAAATTGCGCAGGCTGTTATCTGGAGTATCGAACGATGTTGCATTAGGATAATTTCGTAAATACCATTTGAAGGACCACGAGACTCCTTGATTCGGCAAATTGGCATCATAAGCGATTTGAAGATTCTGTTCTCCGGCGATTCGACCCGAAATAGTAGTTATCTGGTCCATGACATCTTTGATGCCACTGGCGCCATGGGCATAAACCAGGTATTCTGTTGCATTGTCGGCGTTTATGAAAGCAGCGCGGATGGCTGTTCTTCCGGTCAGAAGCGCCAATAAGGTAAAGATAACCAGTACAGCGATCCTGAGTGCATCCCTGATCTGCCAATTTGAAACTAAATAGGCTATTCCAATGGCGCTGGCGAGAGTAACCCCCGCCGAAAGCAGGAAGGCACCTGTAGACGACAACTGCTCAAGCGTTTTGCCCTGGAAAGGAGGATTATTTCCGAATAAAGAAACTATTACGGTCGACAGACTGATAAATAGAACGACCAGTAACACGGTTACCAATACTCCCCACCGTTTGCGGACTTCGGACCAGTTTACTCTTTCTATAACCTGTCCCAGCCCCCAACCTGTTAGCAAGATCATGGGTAATGTAATATGTACAGTCAACCAGGGCATTTTTTCTCCCGCCATTGTGAATGCCAGGAGGCTGGTTACGGTCCACCAGATGAGCAAGGGGAATGTGAAATTCCCTTCCCTTACTGCAGGAAGATCTTTTGCCGGTACTGTAAAATTGTCTACCGAAGTTTCCGCGAGGTTGTCCGTTTCACTTTGCTTTGTGGAAGTTGTGGCACCTAGAGGAGCAGGGGATTTACGACGCAGTCCAAAATACGCGGCTAAGAAGACTCCCAGAGCGGGAAGAAATTCATAGATTGGAATCTGAATGAGCAGGTAATAGTACCAGGGTTGGTCTCCGCGATGTACTCCTTGTTGTTGCAGCCAGTAGCCGAGAGCTCCAACCGTACCTACGAAGAAACCCTGCCAGTTGCTAAAGATGCTGGTGAATAATAAGATATAAATTCCCCAGAACAAAGCAGCATAGATAATCCAACGTTTCTTATTCCAAAACAAACCAATCGCAACCGAAATAATACATAATACAAAAAAGACGCTGGCAGTCCGCACAGGCGCTTCTGCCCAAAGGGCTGACAGCTTCCAGCCTGGCCAGGTGAATTGATAATCCAGCGGATTCCCTCCCAGCGCCGTAACCGGAAATGCTGCTAATTGTGGGAGCACAAATGTGCCGAGCAGGATCAGCATGTCAAATGAACGTTCGCGGCAGAGATTCTTCCAGCCATAGCCAGCGATTAGCAGAATTATTGCAAGCAGAAAGGCCATTCCAGCGAGAATAAGCAAGATTGAAGCAGCAGATAATTGCCCATTGTGGGAGGCGGGTACTCCAGGGATTTGCCCGGGTATGATGGGGGCGGCGGTCTGAGAAGCATTCGTCGCAACCTGGGTCCGGCTGTAAATCGTGATGCCCAAAGCGGCGCCCGCCAGCAGTACTCCAATGGAAAGGATAATAAGAAAAATATTCAGTGCAGTTTGATGCTTCCATGGAGACCGTGTGACACGATTGATTAGATAAACTGCCAGGAAAAGCAAGGCCTGCGCTGTATAAATAAAAGCGGTTTCTTTGGCGGTGAAATGGAGAATGGTCGCAATGGTTAAGAGAATGAGGTAGCGAGACTTGCCAGTTTCCAGATATCGCAGAATGGCATAAAGTGTCAAAACGAAGATAACCCCAATAAAAGCCTCATTACGGGCGTACCGACCGTAATATAGCATGAAAGGGGAGATGAGCATCAATCCAGCTGCTACAAGCGTTCCGAAACGGCCCAGATAACGGCGCCATTTCCAAAGTAGGATAATGGTAAGAATGCTTGCAATGGCATGGGGTAAGCGTGCTGTGAAGTCACTGGCTCCGAACAAGATATAGGTTAGCGCCAGCAAATGGAATTGCAGCGGCCCATGCATCAATGGAGAATACTGGTAGCCTTTTCCTATCGAATAGAGCCAGGAGAAATAAACGTGTAGATTTTCATCGTGACTAAATACCCGTGCCCCCAGGTCGTATAGCCGGCTAATGGCCGTCAGGAGAATTATTAGAGAGAAGATAAGCATTTCCCCATTCAAAGCGGGGAAGAATGAGAAGATGGGGCGGTCGAGCCAGGATTGTTTTTCGGAATTATAAACCATGCGATGACACCTGCAGTAAATAACGAACGGGTCTAGGATACTTCAAACTGTCTAATCTGGCAAGCAAGAGGCATAAATGAATTGCGCGTAGCCATTACAACAAATAGAAAAAAATAATTATTATTTATCAAAAGATCAAATTCTACTTACTAATTGACCACAGCCAGCTTGAATATCTATTCCTCGGCGTAATCGGATCGTGCAAGGTATCCCATGTTCCTCAAGAATTTGTCTAAACTTTTCCGCCCGTTCATGCGAGGTTGCTTGACCAGAATAACCTAGGGTGGGGTTGAGCAGAATGGCATTGACATGACCGAGCAAGCCTTTCAGCTTTTTTGCAAGCAAAATCGCCTGATCTGGGGTATCGTTGACCCCATTAATCAAGGCCCATTCGAATGTTATACGTCGCCCTGTAACAGCAATGTACTCCCGGCAAGCTGCAAGTAATTCATCAATGGGATAGCGCTTATTTACCGGCAGCATGGAAGTCCGTAAATCATCATCTGCAGCATGCAAGGAAATAGCCAGGTTAATCTGACGTTTTTCTGTAGCAAAACGGCGTATGGCAGGAATCAACCCGACAGTGGAAATAGTAAACCGACGGGCTCCAAGGTTATAACCCTGTGGGTCGTTGAGCCGGTCAATCGCAGCCAGGGTGTTCTCATAGTTATGAAACGGTTCACCCATGCCCATAAGAACAACATTGGTTACTGCAGTATTTTCTTCATAAAGCTGACGGGCATAATACATAACCTGGGCGACGATCTCTCCACTTGAAAGATGGCGCTTAAATCCCATTTGCCCGGTAGCACAGAAAACGCAGCCCATGGCACATCCAGCCTGGCTCGAGATGCAAAGCGTATTACGCTTTTTATAACGCATTAGAACTGCCTCGATGGATTTCCCATCCGACAATTTAAAGAGTGATTTAACTGTTTGTCCATCTGATGAGGTGAGGGTAGTTACCAGTGTGAGAACGTTGAATTCCAGGGTTTCGGCCAAACGGGTGCGCAAGGAAGTTGGGATATTGGTAAATTTCGCCGGTGAATTCCAATATTGCCGATATAAACCTTGCCAGATTTGTCGGGCTCTATAAACCGGTTCATTCCATTCAATCATCAAAGAAACTAATTCTGAAAGGGTGAGATCATAAACGAGTTTCATGGCTTATTTTAACAATGCAGCCAAATTCTCGACAACCATATCAACTTTTGGCTGCCATCTTTCCGCTTGTTCTCGAGTACTCACCCCCGAAAGAACCAAGGCGGTCGGCATCCCGGCTGCCTGCCCACCAGCAATGTCTGTTTCCAACCGGTCGCCAACCACCAGAGTTTGTACCTTTGAAGTTCCCAGTCGTGTACGCGCCAATTCGAACAGATAGGGGGCGGGTTTCCCTGCATAGATTGGTTCCACACCTGTGGCTGTGGTAATCACTGAAATCCAAGCCCCCGCTCCAGGAATTTGGCCCCGCGGTGTGGGGAAGGTTTTATCCGGATTGGTAGCATAAAATGGCACACCGCTTCGCACTAGTAAAGCCGCCTCGCTCATTTTCTCAAAGTTGATCTCAGGATCGAGCCCCATCACAACGGCTTTTGCCGATTTTGCGGACTCCGTGGATAACAATTCAAACCCGCGTTCGCGCATTGCTACTTTCACACCTACGCCGCCAATTACGAAGATTGGTACACCGGATGGGAATTTTTGAGTAAGTAGGTTGGCTACACCAAGGGCGGAGGTTACTACCTGCCAGGGTTCTATTTTGACGCCCAATTTTGCCAACCGTTCGACATATTGTTCAGGAGTTAAGGTTCCGTTGTTGGTGGCAAAAGCAACTCTTATGCCGCGTTCTTGCAGGCGTTCAAACGTTGCGGGCAAATCACCAATGGGGGCATCCGCTTTCCACAGGACTCCATCCATATCAAGAACAATTGATCTGATGTGAGCTGGCAAATTATCAGGCATTTAATTCCAATTCATTTTCATTATTTGGCCAACAAAAGAAAGGTCTATCCAAATCGCCAGAATATCAAAGCCATTGGCACAGAGTTTTAACAAACCTTGGTGTTCTCGTCCAGCTTGTACGCTACGATTGAAAACATGGATGGATATATTATGCTCTTCTTTTGATGGAGAAGGCCGGATAGTGCCTATCCGGCCTTCAAAATAAATCAGAGATTATTTTATCCCGCCATGTATCATTTCTTCTGCGGAATTTCGAGTACCTGGTCAACTAGCCCGTATTCCACGGCCTGTTGTGCATCCAGATAGAAATCTCTTTCAGTGTCCTGTTTGATAACATCCACTGGCTTGCCAGTATGTTTTGCCATGATGCTATTTAGCAGCGTCCTCAGGCGCAGGATCTGTTTGGTTTGGATTTCGATATCCGTAGCCTGCCCTTGCGAACCGCCTAGGGGTTGATGCATATGAATGGTGGCATTAGGTAATGCGTACCGACGGCCCTTCGTACCTGCTGTCAGCAATACAGTCCCGAACGATGCTGTAACACCAACGGCGACAGTGCTGATCGGGTTGGGAATCATTTGCATTGTGTCGTAGATGGCCAAACCGGAATAGATGACGCCACCAGGCGAATTGATATACATCTGGATTTCACGGTCAGGATCTTCGCGGCTGAGAAACAATAATTGTGCCACGATTACATTGGCAACCTGGTCGTCAATTTGTGTGCCTAGAAAGACGATACGCTCTTTGAGCAGAAGCGAGTAAATATCATACGCACGCTCCCCTCTGCCAGAAGACTCGATTACCATCGGAATTACGTTTTTTGGATTGGGAATCATATTTTGCTCCATTTGGTTATACAATACAGAACCGATATGGTCATTTAACCTGGTTATCTGACTTTGATTTATCCTTTTCAGGCGAAGCGCTGGATTTTGAAACCTTTTTGGCATCCTCGATAGGTTTCTTGGCTTTCTGGGAAGCTTTTACTGCAGGGGTGGCTTTTTTGGCAGGCTTCTTTTCGCCAGTTGTTCTTTTCCTGGAGGTCGATTTCTTAGTTTCAACCTTATCCTCCTTATCTATTTCCTCTGAAGCCGTGGTTTCACTTATAAGTTCCGGTGCTTCACCAATAGCTATAGCCTTCAACCGGTCAAGAGTCTGTTGGACATAGGCACGGTTGGCCGATTCCATCGCCACTGCATTCATAAGTTGTTTGGGTGGCTGCGCTTTGCCGCGTGTCATTTTCTGGAAACCGGTATCTCCCTGGTACTCGCCCCAGGTCTGCTGGAACGATGACTGCAGCATCTCTTGGCTTACTTCGATTTTTTCTAGTTTGGCTATTTCATCCATCACGAGGGAACGCTCCAGCCGCTTGACCGCGATAGGTCTAGCTTCTTCAGCAACGAACTTTTCCTCATCCATCTCACGCGATTTCAAGTAAGTTGCCATATCAACGTTTTGTTCAGCCAGGCGGGATTTTAGATCTTCCATTACATGCTCAACTTCGTGATCCACCACCTGTGGAGGGTATTTGATAACAGTTATTTCTTTTATTTTTTCCATCAATTTTGCAAAATATTCATCGTCATATTGAGCCTTGGATTGGGTCGCCAGGTTGGCTTTAACTGCCTCGCGCAAGGCTTGCAGGTTCTCAAAAGGTCCGGCCTGCTTGGCAAATTCATCATTCAGTTTGGGAAGTATGCTGCCCCGCACCATTTTGACAGTCACATCAAAATTGACTGTCTGTCCTTGCAGGGTTTCGTCTTTGTCGGCTTTCTTATACTTGTGGGTAAATGATTTCTTTTCACTGACACCCAGGCCGACCAGCTCATTCGAGAAACCCGGGAAGGGGAATTCTTCAACCTTTTCATCATTCCGAATAAAAATTGGGAGACCAGGGCGGTCAATTAGGGATGCTTCCTCTTCGGCTGCCTTTGCTTTTACGCCTTTCAGGTCGATCATCACGAAATCACCCTTTTGGATTGGTCGATCGACCGTCTCGGTTTTGGCGTACAGCTGGCGAAGTTCTTCGATTGAATCATTTAACTTATCTTCGCCAGGTTCCTGCCAATCGTAAGGCAGGCGGATGGAACGGTAATCTCCCAAGTTCACACTTGGAGCCAGCGGGACAGTGAAAGTAAACTTGGGGGTTTTATCGAGATCTTCGACTTTTTCTAACGAACCAGCAGCGCCCGGTTCCAATTTGGCTTGCTCAAGGGCCTTCGGATATACTTCATCCAATAGAATATCTACTGCATCTTCGACGATAACACCTTCTCCAAAACTTCGAAGAACGACATCGTATGGAGCTTTTCCGGGGCGAAAACCTGGGATATTCTTTCGTTCAGAAATCCGCCGTGCAGCACGGTGTTTTGCTCCCGTCATCTGGTCGGGTTCAATTTCGACAATCATATTGACCTGGTGGTCATCGCGAGGTTGGGTTTCGATTTTCAAAGCTTATTCCTTCTTTTTTTTATAAATTACTTCATGGAGAAGTGTGGGGAAGACGGGACTTGAACCCGTACGCCTTTCGGCACAAAATCCTAAGTCTTGCGCGTCTGCCAATTCCGCCACTTCCCCGGAACTGCAAGATTATAAGCGTAAGGGGGATGTGCGTCAATCAATGCGGTATCCTTGTTAACCTTTTACTTACAAGAAAAAGGGCACTTTGAGAAATTCATTTCCATAATAAAGAGAATAACTTACAGTCAACCGCTGATAATTAATTCAGGATTAAGGCAGTATAATGGCGCAGTCTTTTTTTTACCGGAGGCAATCTTGAGCAGAGTTATTAATCCCGACAGCGCCGGAAAAGAGCGGACGCGGCTCACAAAAGGTATTGTCCTGGCGATTCGTGAGCTGGCCAAGCAAAGCGAACCTGGAGCCAAAACTCGTGATCTGGCAGCATACATTGCCCTGGCTTTATCTGTTATCGCGGGAACGATTGATGTTTCGGTGGCTGCTTGGGAAAAGCGAGACTACTGGGTTAAAGCCGACAAATTTCGTATGAAATGGGCCTGGTCCGGCCAATATGCTGAAAAAATGAAACTGGCTATTCTGGAAAATGATTGGGCCAATGTAGCACGAGTGGCCGCACAGACTGCTCAAAAGTTAAGCAAAGTAACGGTTTCGCCAGGCCACCGCTTAGGACGGCCTTGGGAGGGAGCATGGGTGGAATTGAAAAAAAAGTGACCAAATATCATAGAATACACCCGGTATTGTCCATGGAATATCGGGGGCATTGTCTGGTGTGACACCTTTTCGTCAGGGCTTGGTATACGTAATGATCAAACTCGGATTTGTGAAGCGCACAAAATCGGCAATGCCATCATTATTGCTTCCGGCAAATTGCAGTCGTAACTTAAAGCGAGAGGAGCCAATTTTTGACTGGACAGGAGTCTTTAGCGCAGTCTGAACTTCTACATTATCCAATAGACTTGAAGCGCCCCAGTCAAGAACATTTCCAGTTGGAAACCCTGAAATATAGTCGCCGGAAATCAGCGGTACCGTGTAATTCATTTTGTAACCATTCAATACACCCAGATTTCCGAATGGATTCCCGCCGATTGCATATGATTTAAAATTGTCCTTAACTTCAATAATTGTTGCGTTGGATGGAATACTCGAAATATCGTAGCTTAAAAACGCTTGTATCGAATAATTATCAACCGAATCACCAACATTTATGTCACCTGGATAAATTGTCCCATCCGAACCGACGGAGCCGCTTTCATTCATGACAGGTGCAAGTGTGACCGAAGTGGTTGCTGCTACAATAACCTTCACAAGAAAAGTTCCTCCGGCAGGCGTAATTCCAAAGAGTACTCCATCTGGGTCACGTAACCGCCAGAAACCAGTGTAGGTCCCGCTGGCAGTTGGTGCGGTCAGATTAACCGTTAAATCCACCATTTGTCCGGGGTTAACCACACTGGATGTTAATGGTTGAACATAGCCGGATGTGACGCCAAGTCCATCGCCATGATCAAATACAAGCTTGTAATTGGAATTCCAGGAACAACTCCCCACGTTACGTATTAGCCAGGTTTTAACAAAAGTCTGGTTTGGGGCAACATGGGTATTATCCGGATAGGTCACATCTGACTTAAAACTTTCCAGGTTGCATGGGATGGGTGTATTGGTCGGCGTAAAGGCGGGTGTATTAGATGGGGAAGGTGTATTGGTATAAATCGGAGTTGCTGTATTTGTTGGTTCACTGGGAGTCGCCGAGGCCAGAGAAGAAACCTGGGTCAACTCCGCCGCGACGGTTTCAGCAGCCTGAGTAAATACCTCACCGGGTGCGGTGGGCGTTGACTGTGCTCCGGGGAGATTGCAACCAACCAAAACAATTATCATGATCAAGGTCAGGCTTAAGTACAATTTCTTCATGGTTTTTACCTTCCTTCTCACACAGTTTACTGATTTACCGATTCCAGGTCAACCCTATTGACGGTGGGACCTTTGGTAAAGTTCCCGGAAAGAAACATCCGGCCGTTCGACCGGATGTTAGAAAAGGGTTGGCTGGTAGGAGGCACGCCGTCCATCAAAAAGTAAATATGGCGCAGCTCGTTCAGCCATTACTCCCATCTTTTTCAACGAAGCCATATCACGTATTTGGACCTTTCGACGTGCCCTCAAGATGGCTTCTGCACCTTTTGGACCAATCCCAGGAATGCGCATCAGGGTGCCACGATCAGCCTGGTTCACTTCTATCGGACTTTCGGACAGGTTTTTCTGTGCCCACGCCAGCTTTGGATCAACCTGAGTGGGCAGTCTGCCATCCATTTCGAAGGGCAGTTCTTCCAAATCGAACCCGTAGTCGCGGAGCAGGAATGAGGCCTGGTACAGCCGGTATTCACGGATTACAGGCGTTGGTTGCTGGTTCTCTAATGGGGTGTCCAAGATGGGGCTAAAAGGGGAAAAGTATGCCCGTCGCAAACCAAGCTGTCCAAAAAGATATTCAGTGGTAGTAAGGAGTTCGAGATCAGATTCGCCGGCACCGCCTGCAACAAATTGGGTTACAGATGATGGCCAATGTCCATTCCAGCCCTTATAGGCTGGCTGCGTACTTCGAATTTCTTCTATCCATTTGAGCGGCCTGAGTAGTTCTTCCGTGAATTGTTTGTGTGGGGCCAACTTTGCAAGGCAATTGTCGTTGGGGGCTTCGAGATTAATAGAAACCCTGTCAGCCATTTGCATGGCCCGCTCGACTTGCGAGTGCTCTGCGCCTGGCATAATTTTTAGGTGGATATATCCGCGAAACCCAAGCTTGTTACGCAAAATATCAGCGGTATCGAGCAATTTATCTTGCGTATGAATTCCACCACCGGTTATACCGGAACTCAAGAAAACTCCCTCAGCTATTCCTTTCAGGGATAACATGACGAATAGTCGGGCAAATTCTTCGGGTTGAAAAGTGGCGCGGTGGAAATTCCGGCCAGCGCGGAAAGGGCAGTAATAGCAATCCCGCTCACAAGCTGAGGTAAGCAAAGTCTTGAGTAGTTTGATTCTTTGTCCATTCGGAAGTATTGCCGGGTGCACAACCACTGCTTCAGGACAGGCTTCGGTTCTATCCAGATATGAAGCACCCATCAGACTATGATCCTCAGCGGGTTCGAGGACCATCTGTTCACTTAACGACCTCAAGCGGACTATAGCATCATCCATTATCTGATTATAGAACATATATTCTGGTTGTCAAGCCTCATTCGCACTAATAGTCCCTTTCGGTACGCTTACCTCCTTTAAGCCTCCCGCAGATGGGTTTGAATCGAAAAGCCCCCCGTCCGAAAAAAAGGGTGGGGGTGTTCTCATTCTTTAAGAAAATTATAGAATTAGGAAAAACCGCTAACCGCCTTTGCGGCAGCGGCTGAACGCGTATGCACTTCCAATTTTTCAAAAATTGCTTTAAGATGACGTTTTACCGTATTGGTAGTGATAACCAACGAATCAGCGATTTCCTTGTTTGTCATCCCCCTTGCCAATAAATTGAACACTTCCCGTTCCCGGTCGGTCAGGCGATCCAATTCCCTCACTAGCTGGTTGGAGAGACGCGCCTCATCAACCAGTCGCCTAAATGTGGAGCGATCAAAAGCTTGTTTTTCGAGATAGGCAAAAATCGCCTGTTGCGTATAGGCGAGTTGAATTTCATCCACAGATGCCACACCACTCACTACAATTGTTGGAATACCTGCGGCCTTTGTTTCAGCCAACAAGTCATATCCTTCCAAATGTTGCTTGGATGTACCTTGCTCCCAGAAAACTTCGTCGGTCAGGGATAAATCTACAACAGCCAAATTAAACTTTTCGCGCCGGAGATATCCTAGCGCCTCACCGAAACTGGCGCATAGCTGCACAACGAGACCGGCATCATCCAACAATTCCGACAAGATGCTGCGCCACCCGGCGTCGTCTTCCACAACCAGGACCTGATTTTCCCGGGATTCAGCTTTCTTGGCTGGCTCCATAATAGAACTTGGGGCTCCTCCGTAAGGTTTTACAGAGGAATTCTCAGAGGGAGGGGTGCTCGCCAGGGCTCGACCGATCAAATCGCGGAATTGTTTACGTTGGAAGTTTTCCTTTCGCAGGAAGGTAAAAGCCCCATACTCAGTTAAAACGCTGACAGCCAATTCTACGGTGGCAAAACCCGTCAATAGAATTGTTTGGCAACCAGGGTCCAACCGGCGGACTGCTTCCAGGACATGCAGCCCATCTAAATTATGGTGGTCGTTGCCGGCCAATGATAGATCAACAATGGCAAGTCGATGCGGTTCTGATTTTAAAATCCTTAAAGCCTCTTCCAAATTGCTGGCCATATCGACGAGTAAACCAGTATCTGTTAGTATTTCACTCAGAATTTGTTGCCAGGAAACGTCATCTTCTATTACCAGGGTGCGAATTATGGACGGCTTCATTAATTTTCCCCCAATTTAACGGGTTTCTCAGTCCGTGGAAGGCGTAAATGGAACGTGGTACCACGAATACCATCGCTTTCGACGCTGACAAACCCGCCCAAGCGCGTCATGAGTGTCTTGACCCACCACAGGCCGAATCCTAGTTTGCCGGGTCGGATGGCGCCGCGCCCGCTGTAATCTAATTCGAATATATGGTCATGAAGATTGGGGGCGATACCGGGGCCATTATCACTGACAATAATATTTACCCAATCCCCATCAGTAGAACCACCGATTAAAATGGTCCCATGGCCTTCCATTGCGTCGACAGCATTTTCAATCAGGTTGGTGAAAACCAATGTTAATGTCCGTTCACCAGCCATAACCATTGGTAGACGATCCAGTTTATCTAGCCGAACATCTATCCCGGGAGGCAATTTTGTAAATTGGATTGCATCAGCAACGCGGGCTTCAACAAACACTGGCTCCAACCGGATCGGTCTCAAATGGGAAAGACTTTCCCTTACGCTTTCCATGGCTTCGGTTGCACATCGCTCGATTTCATCCAGGTTATGAGACAAGTATGGATTGGCAGCCAAAGTATCCTGGCACTTGTCTTCAATTCCTTGAATCCGGACCGGTATGGTCCCTACCTTGTTGTTCAAGTGATGGAGCAGGTTTGATGCAATATCACCAACCGCGGCAAATGTCTCGGCAACCGAACGCTGTTCCTGGGATGCTCGCAAAGCTTCCTGTCTGGCAGCATTTTGGAAGGCAAGTACGGCGTAATCTGCAAGGCAAACGAGTACTTTTTTATCCCATTCTGACTCGGCAAAATGACCTAGAGCCGCGTTCGAACTGTACACACCGAAAGCACCCAGTGGTTTATCCTCGTCGCCGGGCAATAATGGGACAATCAACGCCCGGGCCCAGTTTTGACTGCGCGCCAGGTCAACTCGGTGAAAACGTTCATCCATCCTTACATCCTCGGAAATGACCGCGGAGCGATTCTTGACTGCTTGTCCCGCCAGACTGTTCTGCAATGGAATGGTATCCCCATGCTGGTACCCGCCACTTGAAGCCTCGAGAACTAGGTCTTCTCCCTTGAGAGTCCAGATGGCGCTGGTAGCTGCATCTAATAGAGTACAAGCCAGGTCTGCCACATGTGTGAGAACCTTCTGACAGGGCTGGGTCAACAAAAGGTGGGCAACTTCCTGGAGAGCATCCAAAAGACTGACTTCCTGGATAGTGATGACAGCCTGAGTAGCCAGTGCCTGAAGCAGGTGACTGTCTTCCTCGCTAAAAGCTCCCACTGCAGGACTTTCCAAATTCAAAACACCTTCAAGCCGTCCGCTTGCCCCAATTAATGGTACCGCCAACTCTGAACGCATCTCCAGGCTGGCATCTAAGGGATAATAGATTTGCGACCAGGGCTCCTCACGCAGATCCGAAATGAAGGCCACTTGGCGACCTCGAGCCACCCACGCCATGACACTGTTGGAATCAAGTGGCAAGGCTTCAATTAATGGGCGGGCCATGTGCTCGCCTGCCACAGCACGAGTATTTAAGAATTGTCCACTTTTATCCAACAGGCGAAAGATGCCATAATGAGCACCGGTCACTTCCAAAGCCATTTGAAGAATCGATTCAAGGGTCTCTTCCAGACGTAGGCGGGAAGAAATCAGCAAACCCGCTCGGCGTAAACGTACCAATTCTTCTTCCTTACGAGCCAAATCATGTTGGATCATGGCCAGGTTGTGTGCATGATAAATGGCCATGGCAGCCTGGTTTACAAAGTTATCCAGCATCAGCAATTCTAGCTGGCTGAATTGTCGATCTTCTTGCAAATATACATATAAAACACCAACCGGTCGGTTTGCCACAACCAAGGGAAAGCATCCCGTCACATTTGCTCCGGCTTTTGCCCTGACAGGATGAATCTGGATATCTTTTTCTTCGTAAGAAAGCACCCGCCGCCGCTGGATTATGGCACGAATCCCCAGACCATTCGAACGCGGCTCATCATCTGAATCGGGTTGATCTTTTCCTCCCGCCGATACCCTGGATGTTAGGATAAAACTCTCTTTTGCTACATCATAGGTATAAATAACAGTAGAAGCACCTGGCACGACACGGATGGCACTCTGGACTATCAGATTTAATGTGGTTTCAACGCTAACCATTCCATCCAACCCAATTTGGTTGACGGTTGCGCCAATTTCATTAAGACTGGCGAGAGCTTCGAGTAGCCGGGAATCGGTATTAAGTTTTGCCATTGGTTTGTTTCACAATAATAAATTGTATCACCGATGCTTTTTCCGTTCATATGATGGCGTCTGGGCCAATGGAAGTTCCATTGAAAGAGCGCCCAAGCCAGGGAAAGGTATGGCACAGTTTACTACATCATCAATTCAGCAATTTCCAGGGAAGAATTGATAGGATTAATTGAAACTTTATCATTCATATCATATATTCTGAGAATAATAAAAGGCCGAGAAAATTTCCTCGGCCTCTTGCATAAAAGATCTGAATGTTTACGAAGACTAAATATCGTAATATAGTGAGAATTCATAAGGAGTAGGGCGGATCCGCACAGGGTCAAGCTCGTTCTGGCGTTTATAGGAAACATGCGCTTCCAACAGATCCATTGTGAAAACATCACCTTTGAGCAGAAAGTCATGGTCTTTTTCTAGAGCATCAAATACTTCACTTAACGAACCGGGTACCTGTTTGATATGCTTGGCTTCTTCGGCAGGTAGTTCGTACAAATCCTTGTCAACCGGCTCTCCCGGATCAATCCGGTTCTGGATACCGTCCAGCCCCGCCATCAGCAAGGCGGAAAAACATAAGTAGGGATTGCCGGAGGAATCCGGGGCGCGGAATTCGATGCGCTTGGCTTTTTCGTTGGTGGTTACCGGGATGCGACAAACAGCTGAGCGATTCCTTTGGGAATAAGCCAGATTTACGGGTGCTTCGTAACCCGGAACCAAGCGACGATAGGAATTGGTGGTCGGGTTGGTGATTGCCAGGAGTGCTGGGGCATGTTTCAGCAAACCTCCGATATAGTACTTGGCAGAATCTGAAATTTGGGCATACCCGGATGGATCGAAGAAGACATTTTTATTGTTCTTCCAAATTGACTGGTGCACATGCATACCGGAACCGTTATCGCCAAAAACTGGCTTGGGCATGAAGGTCGCGGTCTTGCCATTCTGGCGGGCGACATTCTTGGCAATGTATTTGTAAATCAATAATTGATCAGCAATGCGGGTCAGGGTATTAAATCGCATTCCTAGTTCAACCTGTCCAGCAGTAGCCACTTCATGGTGATGTAGTTCCATTTCAACGCCACATTCTTCAAGCGCCATGACAATCTTGCTGCGTATTGTTTGCAGTGTATCCGTTGGTGGAACCGGGAAATAGCCGCGTTTTGGAAGGATCTGGCCGCCAAAATTAGGTTTGGTGGCATCGCCGCTGTTCCACCAACCTTCTGCACTATCGATAGCGTAAAAGGATTCATTGGTACTGCTGGCATAGCGGACATTGTCGAAAATGAAGAATTCAGCTTCCGGGCCAAAAAAGCAGGTATCGCCAATGCCGGTCTGTTTCAGGTAAGCTTCCGCTTTTTTGGCAACGTAGCGGGCATCCCGGCTGTAAGGCTGGCGGGTGATCGGATCGTGCACGTCGCAACTGATCACCAGGGTGGGAATTTCAGCCACAGGATCGAGGAAAGCAGTTTCGGGGTCCAACAGGAGCAGCATATCCGACTCATGAATCTCTTGGAAACCACGAATGGAAGAGCCGTCGAAAGGAATTCCTTCTTCAAAAAACTCCTCATTTAGCCGATGCGCCGGGATGGTGAAATGCTGCCAAGTACCGGGTACATCGATGAACCGCAAGTCCACCATTTTTACATTTTTCCCCATTTCAAGAACTTCTTTTACCGACTTAGCCATATGAAATCTCCTTTATTTAAAATTCGATTAATAAAATTGATTTATGAAATTCGGACTGGTCGATTATAGAGATTTCCATTCCGTCTGCATATTACCCAAATGGGTCATTTCCAACTTCCAATTGGTGTACCCCTTGTGGTTAAACCTGCCACGTTCTCTACGGTATAATCTTCTTGATGATTGATGGAAGACGAAATTTCCCTGTCTTAAGTGATTTCCTCGACAAAACGAATGCCCAATCAATTCTTCAGTCCTGTGGCTTCACCGACTGGAAGACTGCCAGGAACATTTTTCGACGAATAGATCTGCGGGACCCAAACGGCCTGTCTGTTATATTTCCTTATTTAATGGCTGCGTTGGATTCCTCTGCCGACCCTGATCGTTCCCTTGTCAATTTTGAACGCTTCTTGGATAGTTCAGGACCGGATCTTTTTTCAGAATTAGAGATGAACCCTCGGGTCATCGAGATCCTAGTGACAATCTTCTCTGCCAGTCCGTTCCTGACCGAGATTCTGCTGCGTTCCTCGAACGCTGTTGAGCTGCTGAACAATCGACAGGCCTTTACTGAGCGTAAGACCATTGAGCAATTCCAAACCGAGGCGCTATCAGCTGCCGGATCCATCGAGACTGAGGCTGATAAGTTGAATGCCCTACGGCAGTATCACCGCCGTCAATATTTACGGATTGGCACCAACGATTTTCTTGGATTGTATGACTTGCAGGCGGTTCTTTCCCAGTTATCCCGCATGGCAATTGGATTGGTGCGTGCCTGTTTGACTCTTTCTGCACGACAAACTGGAACTTCTCCCGGAGATTTTGTCGTTCTGGCTATGGGGAAATTGGGTGGTTGGGAACTTAACTATAGTTCAGATATTGACCTGCTTTTTGTGGTAAAGAAACATGCGGAAAGTTACACACGCTTGGCAGAACAGTTGATAGAGAACATCGCCAGCACAACTTCGGAAGGGTTCCTATATCGAGTGGATCTGCGTTTGAGGCCATGGGGAAATGATGGCCCTTTGATCACTACCACGGATGGATTTTTGAAATATATCCAAAAGTATGCCCGTCTCTGGGAAAAACAAGCCTTTTTCAAAGCCCGGCCAATAGCTGGAAACTTATCTTTTGGTGAAGAGCTGCGGAATGAGATTGAGCCATTCCTTTTCGGAATGCCACCCGATGAAGTCCGCGCAGGCATTTTTACTATGAAACAGCGAACAGAGCAATTCCTTCGAGAAAAGGGCCGCCATTGGGGGGAAATCAAGCTGGGGGAGGGTTCGATCCGGGATATCGAATTTGTCGTTCAAACCCTGCAATTGATCCACCCTTCAGTTCGAACTCGTGCAACTTTAAAGGCAATTCCCGGTTTGCGGGAACAGGGTTTATTAAGTCCCGCGGATGCGCATATCCTTACCGAAGGATATATTTTTCTTCGTACCATAGAACACTACTTGCAAATGATTGACTACCGCCAGTACTACACTTTGCCATCTGATCCTCATTCCATTGCTTTGTTGGCCCGGCGCCTCGGTTTTAAAGGTGACCTTGCAGGTGAACAATTTATTGAACGTTATGAGCAACATTGCCATGCCATTCGTTCCGTCTTCTTAAAACATATGGGTAATGAACCTAAGAAAAATCTTCCTGTGTTAATGGAAGGTTATCCTCAATTACTTCAGCATATTGCCCGAATGGACGCTTCCTATTCTGCCACCTTCAGCCAGGCAGAAATCCAGCAGCATGCCTTGCTCGCCAGTAAGATTGACGACCAAACTGTCGCAATTGTGGATGCCGCGCCTTCGGAAGATGGTCGATGGCGCGTAACAGTGGTCGGATATGATTACCTCGGGGAATTGTCCCTGATCTGTGGTTTGATGTTCGTATACGGTCTGGATATCATTGAAAGCCAGGCTTTTACTTATGAACCAGTGGACAGCAATGAACCAATCTCCAGAACTTCGGTAACTGGTGAAAACTCCGAATCTACTCCTCCACAAGCTATTTTGCGCACAAAGAAGAAAGATTCGGTCGCTCAAATTCAGAATGCCCACAGGAAAATAGTTGATGTCTTTACTGTGCGATCCGTTCGCACTGAACCACCAACTCAAGGAATGTGGGCCCGTTATACTGATGATCTTCGTGCCTTATTGGAAAAAATGCAAGCCGGCCAGCGCCGGGAAGCGCGTGGTGAACTGGCGAAACGCGTAGGGAAGACTTTTTTGGGGATGGCTGGAGATATTGGCCCGTTATACCCAATCGATATCGAGATTGACAATAATTCATCCGAACTCTATACCATCCTGAAAATCGGTACACCCGACACAATTGGTTTTCTTTATGAGTTCAGCAACGCACTGGCGTTAAACCAAATTCATATTGCCCGCATGTTTGTGCAATCGATTGGGAATCGGGTTAGCGATTCGATATATGTTACCGATGATGAAGGACATAAAATTATATCTCCCGAAAAGCAACATGAGTTGCGTGCTGCAACCGTACTTATCAAACATTTTACGCATCTCTTAGCTCATTCACCCAATCCGGAAACGGCTTTATTGCATTTTAGTGAATTCCTGGGTCAGCTTTTTAAACGGCCTGACTGGCCGGATGAATTGGCCAAGCTTGAACAGCCTGAAGTCCTGGATGGACTTGCCAAGTTGCTGGGTGTCAGCAATTTTCTATGGGATGACTTTTTGCGTATGCAATATTCCAACCTGTTTCCCGTGGTGCGGGATATTGAAGCTCTGGCAGACGCTAAAGATCGCCAACAATTACAGACTGAGCTGGAAACAGAAATAAACCAGGCAAATGACTGGCGGGTGGGATTAAACGCCTATAAAGACCGCGAAATGTTCCGGATTGATATGCGCCATATCCTCGGTTACACACCAGAGTTTTGGGATTTTGCATACGAATTGACAGATCTGGCTGAAGTGGTTATTGTGGCTACTTTTTTTCGGTGTGCTGACGAGATGCGCGCACAAAATGGCGAACCGCGCTCAGACACGGGTCAAGAATGTCCAGCCACTCTCTTTGCACTCGGCAAGTGTGGCGGACGTGAGCTGGGATTCGCTTCGGATATTGAATTAATGCTGATTTACGATGGCGATGGCAAAACTACCGGTACGAAGGTTCTTTCTAATAGTGAGTATTTTGAGGAATTGGTCCAGTCATTTGTTAAATCCATCCTGGCTCGGCAGGAAGGCATTTTCCATATCGATTTACAACTTCGCCCCTATGGAAAAGCCGGCAGCCTGGCCGTCCAATTGGATGCTTTCCAACGCTACTTTACCCCACTGGGACCGGCATGGGCGTATGAACGCCAGGCTCTGGTAAAAATGCGTACCCTCGCAGGAGACCAGGCACTGGGCGAAAAAGTATGTGGCTTGCGGGACAAATTTGTATATAACGGTGATCCTTTCAACGTGACTGCCATGCAAGCTATGCGTGAACGGCAAATCCGCTATCTTGTTACAGCCGGGACATTTAATGCAAAATATAGTCCCGGTGGTCTGGTGGATTTGGAATACCTTGTGCAGGGTTTACAGATCTCGTATGGTGGTGCCAATCCCTCTTTACGGTTAACCAATATAAGGATGGCAATGGCCGCCTTGACATATGCCGGTATCATATCAGCAGATGATTATATCCGTCTCCGGAAGGCACATACCTTCCTGCGCTGGTTGATCGATTCATTGCGTGTTGTTCGCGGAAATACCAAGGATGTCAACATCCCGCCAGTTAACAGTGAAGAATTCGCTTTTCTTGCCAGAAGATTGAAATATGGAGCCGATACGAATCGTTTGCAAGAGGATCTGACTCGCTATCCCATGGATGTCCAGGAATTAAATTCAAGGTTATTATCCAATCATTAATCTTTTCCGGGACCCAACTCGATTTAGGCATCCAGGAGCCAGAAGCTTTTGATTTCTTCCATTCAATTCCTGATTGCTTTTTTCCACTAAATCGGAGAGACGCCCTTGCGGGCCTCTTGTATCCAGGCGAGGATTTGTTTGACATTATCAGTAACACCTGAGAAGTCACCCGCCTCTAGCATTTGACTGGAGATGAACTTGCTTCCCAGCCCGATGCATGGCACACCCGCCTGAATCCAGGCAAAAATATTGTCTCTCTCAGGAGTTACTCCTCCAGTGGGCATCAAACGAACCCAGGGCATTGGCCCCTTAACAGCCTGGACAAAAGCCGGGCCACCCAGCTCTCCAGCAGGGAAAATCTTGCAGATCTCAACGCCTAATTCCTCTGCATTGGAAATTTCCGTGGCGGTGGCACACCCGGGTGTATAGGGAACCTTGCGCCGGTTGCACAATCGCGCCACTTCCGGGTTCAGATTTGGTCCAACAATGAAATTGGCTCCCAATTGGATATAAATGGCTGCAGTGACTGGATCCAAGATAGTCCCCGCGCCCAGAATGAGACGCTTGTCATCTTGAAAACGCTTCATTAGTTCGGCGAAAACAAGGTCGGCCCCATCTCCGCGATTGGTGAACTCAATGCACCTGACTCCACCTTCGAGACAAGCGTGGATCACGCTGGCCGCCACATTGGGATCGTTGTGGTAAAACAATGGCACAACGCCAGTTTCGATCATCGTAGTAAGAACTTTCAAACGGGAATATTTTGTCATAGGTTTTTCCTTTCAAATAACCATGAGGGGTTTCCTTCAATCCGTCTTGATTTTCCCATTTGCAAGGGCGCGGCGGAAGATGGCCAGAGTTTCGGCTACTCCTTCCTTTAGCGAGGTAAAGACAAGTGGGCCGATTGCTTCAACCAGGGCGCAGTTGTCCACCTCGGGTGAGAAGGGAAGGGGAACATCATCAAAACTAGTCCGGCCCTGGGCGGATGGTTCCGCCTGTTCAATTGCGGCAATTACATTCGGGGTACTGATTGATTTCCCGCCTATATTGAAGACTTTTGCTCCAGATAAACCCGCCCGTGCCGCCTGTATGAAAGCCTTGGCTGTGTCATCTGCATACTGGAAGCAGTAACGCCCGCCATAACTAATTCGATAAGGCTGGCCGGCTGCTGCGGCTAGAATTGCTTTGGTGGGAGTCGAAGTCATTCCCAGGTCACCCCCTGCGCCATATACCACATATGGACGCAGGCCGATACTGGAGATACCGTCATCCTGAAAATAGATCGCGGCATTGCTCTCATTTGCTTGTTTACAGACACCATAGTGCGAATGCGGTTTAAGCAATGCATCGTTCGCCAGCGGTTTTCCAGGATATTCCTCGCTGAGCCCATACACAGCGGTGGAACTGGCATAGACTACGTTATCCAATTTTAAGCGCTTGGCTGCCTCAAAAATGTTTACTGTTCCAACCACATTAACGCGTGCTCCGGCTACTGGGTTGACTTTGCAGAAGGGCAACTGCATTGCAGCAAGGTGAATCACCCGTGTGGCACGGTTCTCTTTCAGGGCATTCTCCACCGTAGCGTAGTCCGATACATCCCCATGTAAGAACTGAATGCGCGCGATCTCATTGTCAACCAGTATCAGGGATAAGCGCTTTTGTTTTTCATCAAGATCGAAAGCCGCAATCGGGACTTTCTCCCTGACCAGGTTTCGCAACACCCACACGCCGATACAACCAGCAGCTCCGGTTACCAGAAAACGTTCCTCGCTCATTGAGACTCATTTCGCCTCAAGCCGTCAATGCTTCTCATTCCACCAGCAATAATTTCCAACTTTACCTGGCCACCCAGCCGCAATCAACCAGCCAGTCCGCCCCGGTGACAAAAGATGCGCCCTCGCTGGCCAGGAAATAGATTGGCTCAGCGATCTCGGAAGGTTCAGCCCAACGGCGCATGGCCTGTTCGCCCTCGCGCTCCTTCTTCACCTGCTCGAACGGAATGCCGGCTCGCTTGGACTCCAGGTCGATATCGCCTCGCAGCATGGGAGTATCCACTGACCCAGGGCTGATCGAATTGACCCGGATGTTGTAAGGTGCCAATTCCCATGCCAGTGCGCGCGTCATTGCTATGATTGCCCCCTTGGTTGCGCCATACATGACATGGTCGATTTGTCCAACATGCCCTGATACGGAGCCCATATTAACGATCACTCCGCTTTTCTGTTTTTTCATAAAAGGTACTACGTACTTACATAGTAGGAAATGCCCGCCCAGGTTGACATCAGTGGTGTGCCGGAACTCCTCCCAGGTAATCTGATCAAAAGGTTTGACTAGCACAATGCCGGCATTATTGACCAATACATCCACGTGGCCATATTTATCCCCAACCTGCTTGACACAACTCGCAACTTGGTTTTCAACAGCCACATCGCATTTTAAGAACAGGGCTTCGCCTCTCGTTTTCCGGATCGCTTCCGCGACACTCTGGCCTTCTGGCTGGATATCCAGTCCGACCACAGAATAGTCGTGTTTAGCAAAGGTTCGCATACAGGCTGCACCGATTCCTCCCGCTGTGCCGGTGATGATTACGACTTTCTTATCGCCCATTTTTCCTCCAATCCTGTATTGGATTTATAAACCGATTAATTTCCTTGCCTGCTTTTCGGTCGCAAGCGGACGGCCCAGAGCACGCGCCATCTCGGCCGTCTCCCGGACTAGTTCATGTGTGGGTGCCAGATTTCCAAGATGATCGTACGGCAGGTCCTCAGTCCCAACGCGCACATGATCGCCATTGGTAATGGCTGCAGCCAGAATATCACGCTGCCCATTTCCCATGATACTGACATTGCAGATGACGCCTTGTGGCATCATTTTCCTGCGATAAAAATATTCCTCTACTGTAGGCGGACTCCATGTGCCACCCGGCCAGCCAAAAAACAAGGTGGTTACGTAGGGTGGTTTGAGCAGCCCTTTGCCAATCAGGTAATTCAGGTTCCAAATTGAACCGCCATGCCAGACCTCCCATTCGGGTATTACCCCATATTGTTTGCAGAGACGGGAGTATTCTGCCATTTCTTCACGAAGATGTAGTACGTTACACTCACTTTGGGAGAATGCTTCGTCGTGGTGATTCAAGATCACCGAGATCATGTCGGCTTTGTTGGTGAAGACTTCCATCCGATCCTGGATGGGCATGCTGGACATGCCACATTGGACAATGATATCGCTTCTGGCCCGTACCGCCTCTATGGTTTCTTTCCACTTCCCTTCGGCATGGGTATGCAGGATGGTCGCACCGTTTTGAACACACAACCGGGCCTCCTCTGCAATGGCCTCCGCGCTATGCGGGAAATCCACATCCGATTTCAACCAGCAAATATTAGGAGTTGCTATGATAATAAGAGGTTGCATGGGGTTGTCCTTTTCAATAGATAATTAAATTGATGAAATAGATAAACTTAATATAGCACAAATCATGCTTTCCTTTTTCAGTTTCACAGCCGGTGATTGCTTTCTCTCTTGTCTCCGGATACTTATTTCTACTCTCTGTCCTCCTTAATCCTTCTTGCCCGTTGCGCCCAAATTTCGTTTGTGCTATAGTTCAATGGTTCCTATATCCTTTTCTTCACACAAAAGGAAGGCCTATGGTAGAGCAAATGGTCCATGTTGGGATGATTGGTTTGGGATCCATTTCTTACTCGCATGAAGCTGGGTATTCAGAATTGGGGGAGACCTGTAAGATCATCGCTTTATGCGATATCCACGAGGAAGAAGTTAATAACCGAATTGGGATGCATGAGGGAGCCAAAGGGTACACCCGCTATCTTGACTTGCTCGACAACCCGGACGTTGATATGGTGGATATTACTGTCCCGCATGTCTTACATTACGAGATTGCCAAGGCCGCACTCGAAAAGGGCAAGCATGTTTTGGTAGAAAAACCCATCACGGTCCGGTCGGACCAGGCTGAGGAATTGATCGCTCTTGCAAAGCAAAATGGACTGAAGTTCAGCGTGGCCGAAAACACCCATTTTGTAACCGCCTACCTCAGGGCAGAGCAGATTCTCAAGCAGAATATCCTGGGGGATATTTGGAGTGTCCGCACATTAATAGCCGGCAGCGAGGCCTACCGGATCAAGGATCCCAACCTCTGGCATGGAAAAGCGCCTTACGGAGGGGTTATCCTCGATTCCTCTGTGCACAATTTTTATCTGTTCAAATGGCTATTCGGTGGGGTGAGGGATGTTCTGGGCTTCGCATCCAAGATCATCCCCGAGGGTGAAATGGAAGATAACGGACTGATATTGGGCCATCTGGCCAACGGTGCCGAGTTCCAGCTTAATACCTCCTGCACTTTCGAAATACCATGGACGGAACGGGTTGAAATCTACGGCAGCCAGGGTGGCATGATCATCGATCAGCTGTCAAATCCCGTTATCAAATATTACTTGGGCTCTAACGATATCGATGGGACCGTTGTGGATGGCGTCCCATTCGACCCCATGGCCTGGAAGTTTAACTCAATGATTGCTGAGGTTGGTGACTTTGTCCACGCCGTGATCGAAGACCGCCCGCCGCGCATCGACCCGGCCGATGCACTTTATGCACTGAAGGCCGCCGAGGCGGTTGCCAGGTCGATCGAAACCAGGCAAGCCGTTTTTTTGTAAAGAAACTGGGTCCTTGGAATGGACGACTTACCATCACCCCATGAAATTAGAGGAGAATCGCATGTCAGAAGTTTCCTTCAAACCAGTTGGATTAGACCGCGGTCGCCTGGCCGCCTTGATGCAGAACCGCAAGCTTGATGGTCTTTTCCTATCTTCGCCTGAAAACGTCTTTTATGCCTCCGGCTATCCGTGCCTGCCAGGCAGTGGGAACCCAATCATCCATGCTTTACGCAACCAGAACCCTTATTTCGCCTTTGCCGGTTGCGACGGGCAAATTATCCTGCTCTGTTGGGGACCGGCAGCTATGGGAATAGACTACGGTGCAGATGATACACGTATGTCTTTTACCTCCCAGATGGCTGCTGACGACCTGGTCGCACTAATCGACGAAAAATTCAAGCCGGGCTGCACAGTTGGGGTCGAGTCTACCTTCCCGTATTACGCCCTCCGGCTGCTGGAGGAACATGCCAGGCCGGCAAATATCCAGGTAATCGACGATCTCCTAATCCAATTACGTCTGATAAAATCACCTGCGGAGATTGAATTGATCCGCAAGAGCACCGAAATTATCGACCAGACCCTTATGGAGTTGGCACAGAATCTGCGCCTCGGCATGGGCCGGCTGGAGTTGATTCGGGAGGCCAAAAGACGCATGCTCCAGAACGGCGCGGATGGCGTGGACCATGTCACCGCAGCTTTTGGGATGGCCAACCCGGAGGTCGCCCTCGACGAACCGCTTGAGCGGGACCAGATCGTAACTTTGGACCTGGGTGCCATCTATCAAGGCTATGTCTCCGACAACCGCCGCCTGGTCTACACCGGGAAAGTGCCAGAGACGCTCAATAAGCTTCACCAGCAATTGTGCTGGGTGGTGGCGGAGATGGGCAAGGCCCTGGTCCCTGGCAGGACCTTCGCTGAAGTGCATGCCTATGCCTACGAATTGTTTGCCAAAGTGGGTATCGACCCGATGTTTTTGCATGTTGGTCACAGCCTGGGGTTGCAAGTTGAGGAGTGTTGGATCATGTCCGATGACCCGACTCCGGTCCAGTCAGGCATGGTGCTCAACATAGAGTTATACGCACCCAGCCAGGAAGGCTTGATGATCGGGGATGAGGAAACCTTCCACATCACCGAGACAGGAACGGAACAGCTCAGCACCTTACCGGTGGAAATCATTGAGAAGAATATCTAAATCCAAAATCAACCACGTTCAATCACATTTCAAGACATTCAAAAAAGGAGAATTCTCATGGCCGACGTAAAACCGTATTTTCAGAAAATGATGGATCGCTTCGCCAATCCCACCGTGCAGGCTAGTCTGAAAGGTTTCACCAAGACTCTGCAGTTCAAGTTCACAGATACTACCGAGAACTGGTTGATCAAGACGGTGGACGGGAAGGAAGCGGCATTGACTCAGGAGTCGGTTGAAAAACCGGATATTCTTGTAACCATGACGACCGACATCCTGGCAAGTATCATGGACAAGAAAATCAATCCCACCAGCGCTTTTATGCAGCGTAAGATCCAGGTCAAGGGTGCCATGGAAGATTTGATGAAGCTGCAAAAGATCATGATGTAAGCTTAAGCAACCGGCTACGACAAACCGAAGAGATGCGCAAAGCAAAGGAGCGCTTTTGCCTCTCCTTCTGCTGGGTATTATCCCCAAGGGATAATTTTGTGTTTTGAAAGGTTTGTATGACAGATCAATCAGATATTTCGATAAAACGATCAGTCGGGTTCCTGTCTGGAATGAGTATGCTGATGCTGGGAGCCAATTTGGTTTGGACGGCCTACAATAGTCTCCTGCTGCCCACGCTGGTCGAAGGGGTCATAAAGAATGGGAAAGGCTTGGTAACCGGGCTGATTGGCTTCTTCGGTACGCTGCTGGCGATTATTGTCAGTCTACTGGCAGGCATCCTCAGTGATCATAACGCCAGCCGCTGGGGACGCCGCACTCCCTCTATCCTGATTGGGTCGCTGATTGGATTACCCCTGATTGGTCTGCCTACACTCTTCCTTGCACCTGCCCTGCGGCCGGTATTTCTTTCTTTGGCATTACCAGTCATTATCCTGAGCTATTGTGGGATGCAGTTTGCCTCCAATGTCGGAAATGGAGCCTGGTGGCCGCTGCTCGTGGACGTGGTCCCCGAACATCAGCGCGGCCTGGCTTCTGGTATCCAGGGTGCCCTGACTTTGGTTGGGGCGACCATTGCAATCGTTGTCGTGACCATCCTCATCCAGAACGGGCAGATAGTGGCTTCCTTATGGTTGATTGGAGCAGTATTTGCCTTGAGCGGGATTGTTAATGTTCTGGTAATCCATGGCAAGGACAAACCGGCCGAACAGTCCGATAGAATCAGCTTGTTGAAAGCGGTTCACGACATGTTCCGGGTCCGGACGCGCGTAGTAGTATTCTTTTGGGTCGTTCTGGCAGTATTCCTGGCCTACATGGGTATCAATGGCCTGCAATTCTTTGCTCTCTATTTTTTTCAGGTTTACTTCCCAACTGTCAACCCGGAAGCTGCCTTTCGGACGATGGGAGCCATCAGCCTGGTAATGACCTTGCTGGCCTCGGTGGGCTCAGGCCTGCTCTCTGATAGGATCGGGCGGCGGCCACTGATCGTGTGGGCCATGTTCGTGTGTGCCGTAACCACTCTTTTAATGGGCCTGACCAGTAACTACGTGGTCTTCCTCCTCCTTTCCGGCCTGCGGGCTGCCGCCACCGGTCCGATTATCGCCAGCGCCCCTGCTCTGGCTAGCGATTTGGCTCCTAAAGATGAAGCAGGCCAATATATGGCATACAATAACCTTTCGACCGGACTCTCGGGTGCCTTGGCTGGTCTTATCTTCGGTGTCATCCTGGTAACCCTGACACGCACCACATTCATGGATTTGTTCATCATCTCTGCCATTCTGTTCCTGTTGGGAGGGATTGTCTTTGCGCTCAAAGTACCACAAAAGGAGATTGATGCCCGTATAGTCCAGGCAGCTAAATGAATAATTGAGTCTTCCTTTCATCACACTTCGACGACGTGGTGCTTTCTGAGGGTGGCCTGTTCTGGGGGTTGGCCCGGCGCGGTCATCTGGTTGAAATCTGGACCATTTGCGCCGGTGATCCACCGGCCGGTCGCCCGGTGCCTGATTACTAGCAGCTCTTGCACGGTTACCGGAATAACAGTGAGGATGTGCTTCTATTGGATGGTCCACTTTAGTAGGGCAGGGGAGGGGATGGTATGGAATTGTGAATGATGCAGCCGAACGCAAAGCAGCTTTTTGTTATACCGAATGAACGTGGCTGCAAATATATTTCCAACAATTGCATTCACTCATCAAATCTGATTGGTAGGGGAGTTGGGTGGCTTGACAAGTATCCAAAGTTGCCGTATACTGTTTACGCTTTCGATAAGTATTATTATCATAAGCATAAGGATATTACAATATGGACGCCCTTACAATTGCTCAAGCTATGGAAAATTATCTGGAATCAGTCAAACTTGCTCGCAGCCCTAATACAGGTCGGACTTATTCCAATGCCATGCACGTTCTTAGTAAAGTTCTAAAGGAAAATAATCTTGATCCGCAGGTCTTCCCCGTTTCGGAATTATCAGAAGATGCGGTAGTATGGATGGCTGTGGCACTCAAGGGCTATTCTCCTGCCAGCGAACAACTCTACCTTGCTGCAACTACGGGTTTCTTCAAGTTTCTCGTTGCGGAAAGATTGGCTGAAATCAATTTACCTCGTTTGGAACTGCTCAGGATGCAGCGCGGCCGTCGCTCAGGCCAGCGCCTGCCGCAGTTTCCCCGGGAGGAGATTGAGCGGGTCCTTGAATTTGTGAATACTTTCACTAATAATGAGGCATACGCCGGAGAACTTCGGTTACGCGCAATGCGTGACCGCTCTTTTTTACTAACCCTCGCAGATACAGGATTGCGTGTCCACGAAGCCTGTAATTTGCGACGAGGTGACATTGATTGGAATGAAGGTCGTGCTGTGATTATCGGTAAAGGCGACAAGCAAGCGGTTGTGCGGTTTTCTACCCGCAGTCTGAGCGCACTAAAAAGCTATCTTTCCACCCGCGCCTCTTTGGATGGAGCATCAGGACATCCCCTCCCCTCCCTGCCCCTCTTCGCCCGTCACGACAAAGGTGCCGGGAAAAAAATAAAACCGATCACCACCACTACCGGACGGAATATCGTCAGCGAACGCGTCCGCCAGGCATTGGGTGATGAGGCAGAAGGTCGGATTACCCCCCACTCATTCCGGCATTATTTTGTTACGACCGTCTTGCGCGCCTCGGGCAATCTTAAGCTGGCCCAGGAATTGGCCCGCCACGCCAGTATACAGGTAACCCAGCGCTATGCTCATCTTTCGAATGACGAACTTGACAAAGGCTACCACGACATATTTGAGAAATAAATTGGTATTTTGGGTTTCTCTTTAAGTTCCATCTAATAAAATCAGGGTCAAATGGGCAGCACCTGGATTTGGCAGGTCAATGCACGATCATGTACCAACCCCGCCCTGGATGTCCACTTTCCCCGGGATTAATATCTTTATTATTAAACCAGGAAGCCCAAATTTGGCTCCATTCAGCCGATCTGCCCAAACCAGAATATTTTCCACTCATGCTCAAATTTACCAGTGGATCGTTATATGTGACAATGTCTGTGTCGAAATTCATCCCGGTTACGATCACATAATGGGAATCATTATATACTTTATTGGGATAACCAACGATATCTGTAACTTCGATGATGACTGGATTACCCGTTGATAATTGGCTGTAGAGCAGGCCTTTTGCCTCCAATCGAGCATACGCTCCTCCCATGTCAAAATCGATATTTCCGACAGTCGGAGCAGGCAGATTATGCTCAAAAGCATAATAGTTCCCGATGCCTTCCATACCGGACGGAGATGTCCCTAAATATCCACGTGGCGTTGGAGAGAGGGCCGGAAAATACACGTTGAGTTTCAAGCCGATCGCTTCCACCATTCCAATATCCAAAGCCAACTCCGGATGATTGTGGTTCCAGCCCATGACAAAGGCCGCTTCACCACAGGAAGTATAGTCTTGTTGGCTAATCAAAGGTACTTTTGGTATGATTAATTGTCCCCTTGCTTGCTGGCCTAGTAATTCTAGATCTGCATCTGACACATTCCCTTTGGAGAGAGAACCGGTAGCTTCAGATGTTGGCAAAGGGCTGGTTTCAGTAGGGGCAATGCTTGGGATGGGTGTTGAAACTGGAGTGGTCGTTTGGTCCATAATCATTTCGAACAATTTTGTCTTGCTAAATTTAGGCGTTTGGCTTTGCTCGATTGGAAATTGGCTGGATGTTTGTGTGGATGCTGCCTGATATGGTTTGACATCCTGGTTCGAAGAATCGGCTTCGAATTTGCACCCTACCAGCATTATCATAAGAAAGAGAACGAAGATTGTGCGCATCTTGGCGAACCCGTTACAAACGACTGGAATTTTACACCTGAAGACGATGCTTATGGCTACATAGATACGGACAATACCTGTCTTCCGCCAACCGAGGAAAATTTTTCAGGCAGGTGGAAACCTTTCGTTTATTTGGGTTAATCTATCCCCATTGGCATCGGGAAGCTATAATCGGAACATTATTAATATCCCAATTTTTTTCATGGGAACCTTGGACGTAATTTAATTAAGAGGAGTCAATCCTTTGAAATTGATGGCATTCAGCCTGACAGTGTGTCTGGTCCTTTTTATCAGTGTTTCCTGTGCCCCGTCGGTTGCATCGCCTGCACAAATGACCATCTTACAGACAGTTGAGGTAACCAGGGAAGTGACCCGCGTCGAAACATCCGAGGTAACCCGCGTGGTGGATATCCCTGTCACCAATACGCCAACCCCTACACTTGATCAAACATTCACTCCTTCTTTGACATCCACCATCACGAGAACTCCCACCATAACACCTACCTTTACAGCCCCACGAATAACCATCCTGGTTACCTCAGCCTGCTTGTATGGACCTGGATCTGCATACCTATATAAATATGGTTTGAACGCCACCGTCTGGATGACCGTGATTGGGCGGAACATGGATGGCACCTGGCTTAGCATCAAATCGGCGTATGATCCAGTCTCAAACGCCTGTTGGATTAAGTCCACCCTGGTTAAATTTGACACAGGCGATATAAAAGATGTACCGATTGTTTGGACCGCTCTTCCTTATTCGACTTTGTATAAACCGCCGGCAGCTGTCAGTGCTCACCGCGCCGGGAATGAAGTTTCTATATTTTGGCAGCCAGTCTGGATGACTGAGGATGATTACGTCGGTTACCTGATCGAGGCCTGGGTCTGCCAGGGTGGTACACAAGTATTTCTCCCAATCAAATACGCTACTTCCTTTGATCATAATAATTCGATGATGGTTGTCCAGGTGGAAGACGACCATGGCTGTGATGTTCCTTCCAGCGCCCGTATCTATACAGTGGAAAAGCACGGTTATACAGACTACCGGATGATTAACTGGCCGGGATTTGATTCTACAACAACCCCTACTCCTATACAAACCATTACCCCCTAGTTCAGAAAATATATACCATGACCACAACCAGCGCCACCCAGAATTACATCCGGGTTTTTACCCTTGCTTTGCTATTGGTTTTCATCGGAAGCTCCTGTTCAAATTTGTTGCCTAGCACTGATGAAGAAACCGTTAATCAAAATGGACAGGTGACACAGTTGGCGACCATACTGGTAACCCGGGAAGTCACCCAGGAAGTGACGCGCCTGGTCGAAGTGCCTATGACTGTCACTCCTGCGACCACGCCATCCTCAACAACTTTCACCCCTCCACTCAGTTCCACCATCTCCAGTTCCCCTGCCGCATCGTCAGAATCTCTGGAAGTTACGATCCTGGAGCACTCGGATTGCATGTATGGCCCTGGATCGGGCTACCTTTATAAATACAGTGTATTTACCGATCATCCGATGGAAGCGATTGGGCGTAATCTGGATGGCTCCTGGTTATATATCCAGAGCATAGATGGCTGGAATCCCTGCTGGATCCAGGCTAATTTGGTCCAGCTTACCAGCGGCAAAATCAACGGGTTGCCAATCGTCTATTCCAGGCTGCCTTATTCCAACCAGTATAATTCTCCCGACGCTTCGGCGCACCGGGATGGATCTGAAGTGACAATTTCCTGGAAAGCGGACTGGATGTCTTTGGACGATTATCGTGGATACCTGATCGAAGCATGGCTCTGTCAGGCTGGTGTGCAGGTTTTCGACCCGATCAATTATGTCCCCCCGCTTGCCAGCAATGTTGGTTCTCTTTCCATTACGGTATTGGATGAGCCTGGATGCACCTTACCCTCCAGCGCGCGCATCTATTCGGCGCAAAAGCAAGGGTACTCAATTGGGAGTAACATTCCTTGGCCGGCTGCAGCCCCGGGAAACTAATACCTGCAAAAGCATAAAGATAAAGAGCTTGGAATGAGCTGCATCCTTATTATTTGAAGGAGGAATATGTCAGAGAATGAATTGGAAGTTGGTTCGGTTTCACCCGATTTCAAACTGATGTCCAATAATGGCAGCGAGGTTGCTCTTTCCGATTATCGCGGTAAGAAAACCATCTTGTTTTTCGTGCGCGAGTATAACTGAATGCAATGCCGTGCGCATGTCGCCCAGTTAGGGCGCATGAACGAAGAGTTTATTAAAGCCGGGACCCAGATTTTGGTTATTCTTGGCGATACACAAGAACGCACCGGCAAATATGCAGAAACGCTTAAAGCACCGTTTCCTGTTCTGGCCGATCCTGACCGTGCTATCTACCATTTGTATGAACTCGATAAGAACTTCATCGGGATTCAGCGCACCGCTTCAGTCATTCTGGATCAAACCGGTGTGATCAAATATCTCAAACGTACATTAAATGCAATGCAGTGGCTTCAAGAAAGCAAGGAATTGATTCGAGTCGTCCAGCAAACGCTATGATCAGACCAATTGCCCTATTGCCTTTATGAGACGATCGATCTGTTCATCAGAATGGGTGGCAAATATAGCGATCCGCAATGCCCCACCGGCTGGAGTGCTGGTGTAGGAACGAACCAGTTCCACCGCAATAGCTTGCTCGAACAATTCCTTTTTAATGCGCTCCAGACTGACCCCCGGTCGCCCTTCCAGACACAGGATTGGCACCGGCGTATCTGCCATTTCCCAACCCAGGGAGCGCAATCCAGTGCGTGCTTGCACCACGTTATCCCGCAAGCGCTGGCGTAGTTCGGGAGTAGTGCGAGCCACGGCCAATGCCTTTGCAGACGCAGCCGCTACCACCAAAGTTGGAGGGCTGGCCCCGGCACATATCCGGGAAGCCCGGTCCAGATTTTCCACCCATCCGGTTTCTCCCCAGATAATCCCGCCAAAACCACCCAGCGCCTTGGCCAATGTGGCCGAGCTGCGACAGCTTTCATCTACTATATCAAAATACTCAGGTGTGCCACGACCGTTTTTACCCATTACTCCTACTGCGTGCGCATCGTCCACATAAACCAATCCCTGCAATGGCTTGACCAGTGCAAGATACTCAGGGATTGGCGCAATCTCGCCGGAGACCGGAAAGACTCCATCACTCAACACCAACGGACGTTCCTTTGGACGTAATTCCCTTTGCAGGTTTTCTGCCAGACTTTGCGGACGCAGGTGATGGAAAGGTGTGATGGGACGGTTGGTGGCATAGGCCGCATCCCACAGGCTGAAATGTGCGGCCGAGTCGATGAAGATGTGCTCAAACCGATCACCGGTCGCCTGTGTCAGGATGGATGCACCCATGTAGCCTGAAGCAAAATAAAGCACCTTTTCAGCTCCAAAATAAGCGCAAGCCTCCTGTTCCAACTTGTCATAGACGGGATGCTCACCTAACCCCCCACGCGATGTGGCAGTCGATAATCCATAATGCAGTAATGCTTCCTCTGCGGCTTGCAGCACTGCAGGATGGTCCTGCAGGCCCAGGTAACCAGTGCCGGCAAAGTAATCCATTGCGCGGCCATTGAAGACTGTTTGCGCACCAACGGGGCTTTCCATGTGAATTGCCATAGCGGGCTCAGGACAATCTTATCATAAAGGCCTCTTACAAAATAAACCCGGTGGATGACCGGAAATTTTCCAAAATTAGCAAAACGCGTGCGCGGGGGTGGCAGAAACAATGAGGATCAATGGAACGGGTGGGAACAGGTAATCAGTTAATCAGGTAACCAGGTAATAAGGGAAGTGCGAAAATGACATTTAATAGCAGCTTTTAGGGATTTCTAGGGGTTTCGTGCAGGGTGGATGGGCAGCGCGGGCCGGGCTGGCTGAGAACTGACTAGAGCGAGGAGTTGCGGATGCGATTTTCCCGGAAAAACAATGCCAAAAAAAGGTACTTATTGGCAATTTTTTGGCGAAATCAGAAATAAAAGTGCGTTTTTGAAGGAGAGACTCAGGCGAAATTGTGTAGGTTTTATGGTTGTTTTGGTTGAGTTGTGTACTTTTTGATCTTCGTACGGTCTAATAGTCGGATATTGAATAGTCAAATAGTCAGCAGAAGCGAGTGGTTTATAATAATGGGACTTATGAGGAGAAGCGACCTTTGATAATTGGCATCGGAACCCCAGTTAGGCGGGTAATGGATTATTATCGCGATAGATTATTCCTGACGCAGCTGTACCGGTTGGCTGCGCCGATCGCGTTACAGAACCTTTTAACAGCCTCTTTGACCATGTAGGTAGTGTTATGGTCGGTCAGCTTGGCGATGCGTCCATAGCTGCAGTAGGATTGGCCGGCCAGATTTTCTTCCTGCTCAGCTTGATCTTATTCGGTATTGGCAGCGGCTCGGCCATGTTTACGGCGCAGTTATGGGGGATAAAAGATATGCCGAGTTTGCACAAAGTTCTTGGGCTTTGCCTTGTAATGGGTCTGGTCATAGCAGGATTATTTTTGGTCTTATGCGAGTTTTTCCCTGCCCAGATCATCGGCATCTTCACCCTCGATCAGCAAGTGATCACCTTAAGTAGTGACTACTTGCATATTTTTGCCTGGTCGTTTTTATTTTTTTTATCACTTCCGGTTATGCGGCCATATTGCGCAGTGTCGGCGAAGTCAAGTTGCCCATGCTCGTGACTGTGGCAGCATTGGGTTTGAATATTGCTCTCAATTATATTTTCATTTTCGGCGCTTTCTTCATTCCTGCCATGGGCATTCGCGGCGCAGCGATCTCTGCCTTGATTGCACGCGTAGCCGAATGCCTGGTGCAGATAATTATCACCTACTGGAAAAAATATCCGGTTGCAGCCAGGTTCATCGAACTAATCAGTTTTAATTTACGCTTTTGCACAAGAATTTCCACCCCGGTCTTCCCGGTAATCTTGAATGAATTGATGTGGTCATTGGCAATCACTATGTATAATGTTGTTTATGCCCGAATCGGCACTCCGTCCATCGCAGCCATGAACATTGGTGGCACGGTTGACAACCTGGCCCTGGTCCCATTTATGGGGCTTTCCGGAGCAATCGCTATAATCTGTGGTCATAAAATTGGAGCAGGTGAAAAAGAGGCAGCCTACCGGGATATCGGCCGGACTTTGGGACTGACAGTCATTTTTGCTCTACTGGTTTGTGTAATTGTCTTCGCTGTCAAAGGACCTGTAATAAACCTGTATAAAATTACTCCGGACGTAGCCCTATATGCAGATCGTGCATTGATCATCCTCGCCCTTTGGATATTTATTCGCTCTCAAAACATGACGCTGATCGTCGGAATGTTGCGCAGTGGCGGAGATACGCGTTATTCTCTTTTTCTGGACGGAGTCATCATATGGATATTGGGCGTCCCAATGGCGGTGTTGGGAGGTTTTATATTGCATCTGCCCGTTTATTGGGTCTATTTGATGGTAATGTCTGAGGAATTGACAAAGTGCATTCTTGGGTTAAGACGTTATTTCTCTCGTAAATGGATCCACGATCTCACAGAAAACGTCAGTCTCCCCTCCCCCGCCCCTGAGACTTGATCACAGCCCCGTTCCCTTTTATATTGAGATGATATAAAAACAATACTGTGGGCTTAAGGAGCCACCGCATTGTTTCTAATTATTCCATAAGCCGGACATCTTGCAGCCCAAACAACTAAGGCTCTTATTATTTCAGGAAAGCCTCAGCGTAATGGCAGGCCACTTGATGTCCAGGGCGAATTTCACGCAGGATCGGCTCATCAACCGAGCAATTCTCCCTGGCAAGAGGGCAGCGCGGGTGAAAATGGCAGCCCGAAGGTGGGTTGATGGCATTGGGAATTTCACCGGCCGGCATGGGTTCGGTTCGGCGACGGCGAGGATCGGGGACTGGCACCGCTTCGAGCAGTGCATGCGTATACGGGTGGCAAGTATATTCGTAGACTTCATTCAGTGGACCTACCTCGCAAAGCTTGCCGAGATAAAGAATGGCAATTCGATTGCAAACATATTTGGCAGTAGCCAGGTCGTGGGTAATAAAGAGGTAAGTGAGATCAAATTCTTTCTTCAGGTCCATCATCAAGTCAAGCAGAAGCGCCCTTACTGAGACATCTGCCATGGCAATCGGTTCGTCGGCAATGATCAGTTCAGGGTGGGTGATCATGGCGCGTGCCAGGACTACGCGTTGTCTTTGTCCGCCTGAAATCTGGTGTGGAAACAAGTCATAGAAGGCTTCCGGTGGATTCATCCCCACCGCATGGAATATTTCCATAACTCGGTTTCGTCGTTCTTTCAGGGAAAGTTCCGGCATGTGAATTTGGGCAGGGTGCTCAATGGCCTGTCCTAGGGACATGCGCGGGTTGAGTGAAGCCAGAGGGTCCTGGAAGATGATTTGCATGCGCGACCGCATCAGGCGCATTTCCTCGGGCGAAAGACTCTGCAAGTCAATACCGTCGAAAATGACATGCCCAGAGGTGGGTTCATACAGGCGCAACACCAGCCGGCCGATTGTGGATTTTCCGGAACCGCTCTCCCCGGCCAGGCCAAAAACCTCACCCCTGTGGATGGTAAAGCTGACGCCGTCCACAGCTTTTACAGTCGGAATATTGCCACGGTTGAGCAAGCTGGCCAAAAATCCGGTCTGGACCGGGAAATGTTTGCGGAGTTCTTCAACACGCACCAAATCTTCCCCTTCAGTGGCGACACGAACCGATTTGGATATCTCATCCCGGGTTCTTGGTTTAGCCATTGTGGACCTCCTGTTCTCCGATAACTTTATTCGCAACTGGAGTCTGGTAGATCCAACAGGAAGCCAAGTGATCGCCTGCGACCGGTTCGAAGGCCGGTTCTTCATTCCGGCAAACATCCATGACAAAGGGACAGCGCGGGTGGAACCGGCACCCGCTCGGTGGGTGTAAAAGGCTCGGAGGTTGTCCCCCCATTTTATACAAATCGCCGCCGTCCAGTTTGATATTAGGAACAGATTTCAGCAAGCCCTGGGTATAAGGATGCTTCGGGTCTATAAAGACATCCTGCGCAGTACCGACCTCAGCCATCTTGGCAGCATACATGACGGCTACTCGATCCGCCGCTTCGGCAACAACACCAATATTATGCGTAATGAGCAGAATGGTCAGTCCAAATTCTTTCTGAAGCTCTTTAAGCAAGTCCAGAAATTTCGCTTCTACAATAACATCTAGGGAAGTGGTAGGCTCATCCGCAATGACCAATTTGGTTCTTAATGCTAGGGCCAGTGAGATCATCACGCGCTGGCGCATCCCACCTGACATCTGGTGCGGATACTCTTTCAACCTTTCCCGCCTGATCCCCAATCGTTCAGCCAATTCTTCCGCCCGCGCACGCGCAGCTTTATCACTTGTTTCGGGTTCATGTGTGTGTATGGTCTCTGTCAGGTGATCCAGGATGCGCTGGACCGGATTGAGCGAAGTCATGGGGTCCTGGAAAACCATCCCGATCTCGGCACCACGGATATCGGTCATTTCCCGCAGGGGTAAGTCCATCAGGTTCCGCCCGTCGAACCAAAGCTCTCCACCGGGGATGCTGGCCGGGCCATCGTGCAAACGCATCAGGGCTTTTCCCAGCGTGGATTTCCCACAACCGGATTCACCCACCAGACCAAGGATCTCGCCACGTCGAATGTCGAGTGAGACGTTGTCCACGGCGCGCACCGCGCCTCCGCGGGTTTTGTATTCAACGGTCAAATTGCGAATGGAATAAAGGATATCGTCAGGCATCAGCGATCCCTCAGCTTTGGATTGAAGATTTCCGTCAACCCTTCGCCCATCAAAGTAAATGCCAGAACAATTAGCATGATCGCCAGACCAGGGAAAGTAATCATCCACCAGGCGGTCTGGATGAAGCGCTGGCCGCGCGCGACGTCGATGCCCCAATCCGCCAAGGTCGGCGGCAGTCCCAGACCGAGGAATGAAAGCCCGGCTCCTGTCAGGATGGCGTCAGCTACATTCACCGAAAAGATGATTGCCACGGAGGGGATTACATTCGGAAATATATATCGTTGGAGGATTTCCAGGCTGCGCGCTCCGATGCTTTTGGCAGCTTCAATGTATACCTCTTCTTTTACCGAAAGCGTTTGCCCGCGCACAATTCGATAATAGGTGGGGATATAAAGCACGGAGATGGCGATAATGATATTAAGTATGCTTGGACCCAATACGGCTGTAATGGCTATTGCGAGGATCAAGCCCGGGAAAGCGTACAAGCTGTCCATCAACAAGCTCAACAGGCGATCGAAGGTCCCCCCGACGAATCCAGCCAGCAATCCCAATGGGACGCCTATGATCAATGATACGATTGAAGAGCTGAATCCGATGATCAGCGCAATGCGGGTGCCCCACAGCAGCCGGCTCAGCACATCCTGGCCGATATCATTGGTACCTAATATGAATCCACCTGCAGTCGAAGTTACTCCAGTGATTGTCGTGGCTTCCCGCAGAGTGGGATATTGAGCCTTGACGGCATGAAATTCCATCATCTGAACAACAGCGACCTTGTCAGTCCCGTTGATGACTGCCTGCAAGGTTCCTGATAGGGTTGGGTAGCGATCGATAATTGGGCGCAAACGTAACCCTTTCGGTTGATCCTTGATCACCTCATCGATCTTTTGAGCTTGTTCATTCAGGGCCCCTCCAGTCGGAGCGCCTTCCAAGACAGCCACGGTCGGGCTGTCTGCTCCTTCTGGAACGGCCAAATCCTGCAATTTCTGCACTGCCGATGACACGGGTACAACGAGAATAGGTGGGTCAACATGCTCTCCGGGTGCAAGAAAGCTTGGCCCAACCAGGGCGTCCGGGGAAAAAGGGGCAAACCAACCCGGGAAGATTGCAACGATAATAAATGCAACCACACCTACAGCTGAAATGGCGACAAACCACCAGTCCGCCCCATACCAGCGGCGGGCCATAAATAACCGACGGACAAAACCTACCTGTTTGAGTTCCACCTCCCAGGTGGCTCCTTCCAGGATGGTCTCGGAAAGTTGTTCTTTGGATTTTGCCACTTTTCAATACCTCACTCGGGGGTCGACAAGTGAATAGATTACGTCAACTGCCAGGCTAATTAATGCTACCAACATGGCAAAAACAGTGATGACGCTTTGTACGGCGGTGTAGTCCCGGGCGGAGATGCGTTCCACCAGGTAGCTGCCCATGCCAGGCCAGGAGAAAACTGTTTCCGTCAGGACAGCTCCGGCAAGTAAGATGGCAACTTGCAATCCGATTAAAGTAATAACCGGAATCATCGCATTCTTCAGGGCATGCCTGTAAATCAAAATGCGTTCCCGGATGCCGCGCGCCCGGCCTGCTCCGATGTAGTCGGCCTGCATCGTTTCGATTACGTTAATGCGTGTCAGGCGCAGGAATACTCCCGACAAGATCAGACCTAACGTAATGGTCGGAAGTACTAGGTGCTGGAGCACGGAAAAGAACGCCGGCCAATTCCCCGTGAGCAAGGCATCCAGGCTATAAATATTGGTAATCGTTCTTAGACTCGTCCCAATAATTGAATCGATACGCCCTGAGATTGGCAGCCATCCCAGGCGGACTCCAAAGAAGAGTTGCAACAGTAATCCAAACCAGAATATTGGCAGGGAATAAATGACCACAGAATAAATCCGCAGGGAATAATCGAGCGCTTTCTTGCGTTTGGAAGCTGCCAGGGCCCCTCCGTAGATGCCGATCAACAACGCCAGGATCGAGGCAGGGATGATCAATTCCAAGGTGGCCGGAAACCGTTCGCTCATCTCGTCGATGATCGGACGGTGACCACCTACAAGCGAGTTCCCGAAGTGCAGGGTAACCATGTTCCACAGGAAGCGCCCATATTGCACGATCAGTGGATCGTTCAGCCCAAGCGTGGCACGGATATGGGCGATCATTTCGGGAGTGCCTTTAGGCCCCAGGGCCGATGTGACCGGGTCTCCCGGCAGGATGCGCAGGATGAAGAAGACCATGGTGGCCAGGATGAAGATCATCGGCAGGGTCAAGACAATCCTGGTCAGAATATAACGGCGCAGTCCCGCCGAACCCCGCGCGAAAACATACGCCAGAAGCAGGATTGACGGGACGCCGATGATTAGGGCGATGATTGCGATTGGAGACACGTTTAATATAAGTTTGCTTTTTATTTGAGATTGGGGCGGGATTGCTCCCGCCCCAATATCGTTGGTGAGACTTACTGGCCCTTACTCATCTCTGAGTAGAAGTACATGATGTCCGGGCCGATGTTCAGGTTTTCGGGATGGGCGTTGTTGGGATCGCCCTTGATGTTGCTGCGGTATACCACATGCTCTGCATTGAAGAACAAAGGTACCGTGACAACCAAATCGGCATACAGCGCCTGCGCCTGCGTGTATAAGTCGGCGCGCTTGGTCAGGTCGGTCTCAATGTCGGCCTGATTAAGCAGGGCAACCAGTTGCTTGGCCTTGTCATTGATCGGAGTTCCAGTCAGGCTGCCGGTGGCAGGCAGGGTAACGTTGGTGCCTTCACCGCGATTGAAGACGAATGGGTCAAGGTAGTTGGATGGATCCGGGTAGTCGAAGAACCAACCTAGCACGCCCGCTCCATAGGCCTTGCCGCCGGTCAGTGCGGGTACGTAGGTACTCCATTCCTGGGAGTTCAAGGTAACCTGGATTTCTCCTGTGGCCTCGAGTTGGGTCTTAATAAGCTGCATCCAGGCGGCTGTCGAAGCGCCGTAGTGCTCGGGTGGGTACCACATGACAATCTTGAGAGGATTTGTAGCTGAGTAGCCGGAGGCCTCAAGGAACTTCTTGGCCGCGTCCAGGTTCGGAGCCGTATACATCGTATCGAAGGACTGGTCTGCGCCGAGGAAACCAGGCGGGATCATCGAATACAGCGGGGTAACCTGTCCAGCGTAGACGGTGTCCGCAATCGCATTGCGGTCGACCGCTGAAGCAATGGCTTTATCGACATTCGGATCATCGAAAGGTTTCACGGTGTGATTAAGAACCAGGTAGCGGATGGAACCACCATTGATCGCTCCAACTGTCAAATTTGATACTTTCTTGAGCGAGGTGAGTTGATCAGGTGATAGACTGCGCCAGGCAACGTCGATCTCGCCATTCTGGACGGCCAGAGCCATCGTATTAGGATCAGAATAGAAGCGTACGATAATCTCCTTAACCTGAGGTTTCATGCTTCCCGTGTAGTAAGGATTGGGCTTTAGAACCATCTGCTCATCCGCGTTGTACTGGGAGACATACCAAGGTCCGACGCCATAGACCGGTGCGGGCGGGAACAGGTAACACTTATCCGTCTTGAAGATTGCCGGGTCGGAGGCTACGTACGGTGAACCGGCCAGGATCTGGGGGAAGAATGCGATCGGGGTTGTTAGGGTAAAGACGATGGTCTTAGCATCCGGGGCGGTGATACTCTTGACATACGGAACTGTCAGGGTATCAGCTACATCATTCGGGCACTTGGGGCCGATGGTAAGCAAACGGTTGAGCTGGGCGGCGTAAATCGTTGCCGTCAGCGGGGTGCCGTCACCGAATTTAATGCCGTCTTTCAGCGTATAGGTGTAGGTCAATCCATCGGCTGAAATTTTGCCCATGTCGGTGGCCAGATCAGGTGCCAGGTCTGCAGTGCCGGGCTTCATGTAAAGGAGCCCGTCGCTGATGTTACGAATAATTTCCCAGTCATGGGTGGCATAAGCATCGGCCGGGTCAAGGCTGGCGATTTTATCAGTAGTTCCGATAATAATGGTGTTTTTGTCTGCAACGGTGCCCGCTGTTGAAGGGCCGCAGGCATTAAGGACCATAATGGCCACTATCAATAAGGCTATTAAAACAATCCATTTTGGGCGGTTCATAAATTCTCCTCTTGAGTAATTACTACGGTTGAAATGACGAATATGGATACGATCCAAAAGGTTGATTTTGTTTCCTTGCCTCCTTTCAATTTTGTACCTATTGCTTAATAATCTACATTATACGCTTCAAGAAAGGGATGTCAAGGAAACCTCAGGTTTTGATTATGCCAGGTATCCCGGCATTGACATGTCCCTTGGATTAATGATAGACTCAGCCTCGTTAATGAAATTCTAAGGAAAGGTGGCGCACTTCATGACAATCAAGAATACTTTACCGATCATGCCAATCTTCATCAATGCTGTTGCTGGTGTGGTCATCCTTTCGCGGAGTGCGCCTTCTGACCGTTAAGGTCAATCAGGTACGTTGTTTAAACCACGGTGCACTCCCTGCACCGTGGTTTTTTGTTTGAGACAAGTTAAGAGAGTTACTATGGCTGTCATCGCTCCTCCTACAACCTATTTTGATTTCCGCAAAGCCCTGACAAAGAATAAGATTGTCGGCCTTTGGCGTATGATGCCAGATTACCGGCTGGCCTATGCGGCCGCGAATTTATCCATGGGTGTTTCGGCAACCGCAAAAATGGCGACGTACCTATTGCTGCGCAATTTCGCCGATACCATTTTGGGTGCCACTTCACCCTTTGCCGGAACACTTTCGCGAACCCTGGTGCTGATCGCGGCCGGTTTCATCATTCTGGCGGTTTTCGAAGGCGGATTCGCATTCTTATCCGGGCGCCTGGCCGCATACTCAGCAGAAGGCATTACCAGGCGCCTGCGTAACTTCCTTTATGACCATATCCAGAGGTTGAGTTTTGCCTACCATAGTAAAACCCCCACCGGTGATTTGATCGAACGTGTCACATCGGATATGGACGCGGTGCGTAGTTTTTTCAACGACCAGGCCATCGGCGTGGGACGCATTATTGCGTTGTTCGTCATCAATTTTCTGGCCATCCTGGCTTTAAATTGGAAATTGGCCCTGGTCTCCATCGCGGCGGTTCCGGTCATCCTGGTTGTCTCGTTGTGGTTCTTTAAGAAGGTAACCATGGTTTATGAAGCGTATCAAGAGCAGGAGGCCATCCTTTCCACTACCCTTCAGGAAAACCTGACTGGCGTTCGTGTAGTTAAAGCCTTTGCAAGGCAGGATTTTGAAAAGGAGAAGTTCGAAAAGGATAATCAGGAGAAATACCTGCGCGGCCGCAAGTTCATCAGGATGAATTCCCTCTTTTGGCCTCTCTCTGATATCGCTTGCGGTTTCCAAATGCTGGTTGGATTTGTCTTTGCTGCATATCTGGTCATCCATGGCGAGATTTCCGTTGGAACGTACCCGGCCTATGTTGGTCTGGTAGTCTGGTTGATCTGGCCGATGCGTAATCTGGGGCGGCTGATTGTCCAGACTTCGACTGGATTGGTATCCCATGAACGTTTGATGGAAATAGTCAGGCAGCAACGCGAACCCCTGGCGGATGGCAAAATAAAACCGGACGGTCCGGTTAAAGGCGAAATCATCTTCGAGAATGTGTCTTTTCAGTACGAAGACGGGAACAATGAGGTGCTTAAGAATATCTCTTTCCGTTGCGAGTCCGGACAGGCGATTGCCCTGCTGGGGTCGACCGGATCGGGTAAGACCTCCCTGGTAAATCTGCTGCCGCGTTTCCACGATTATACAGATGGACAAATCCTGTTGGATGGTCTGGAACTGAAAGATTATTCCCGTGAGTTCTTACGGCAACAGATTGGCATCGTGGAACAGGAACCATTCCTTTTCAGTCGCTCCATCCGGGAAAATATCTCCTATGGTGTTGATCGTGATGTTCCACAGGCTGAAATTGAAAAAGTCTCCAAGGCAGCTGCCATTCACGAGGTTATTCTTACATTCCCGGATGGTTACAACACCCTGGTTGGCGAGAAGGGTGTGACTCTTTCCGGCGGACAAAAACAACGGATTGCAATAGCTCGCACCCTGCTTAAAAATCCACGCATTCTCATTCTGGATGACTCCACCTCCTCCGTGGATACTGAAACCGAGGCAGAAATCCGCGTTACCTTGAATGAATTAATGCAGAACCGGACTACCTTCATCATTGCCCATCGAATCCAATCGGTCATGCATGCCGACCTGATCCTGGTCATGGATAAAGGGGCCATCGTTCAGAGGGGTCGGCACGAAGAACTTATTTCCCGGGAAGGCATATACCGGCAAATCTACAATATCCAGACTCGCATCGATGAAGAACTGGAACAGGAATTAAATAGCTATGTTTGATGAATTGATCGAACTTGAAGAAGAAGAATATACCAGTCAACTGACTGCCCCAACATTTAATCGCATTGCCGCCCTGGTAAAACCACACTGGCGCTGGATGGCCGGATTTCTGACAGCCATCGTTACGACTGCTATCCTGGATGCTTGCTTCACCTACATCAACAAGCTTATCATTGACCAGGGCATTATCCCTGGGAAATTCAACCTGGTAATAAAATATGCTCTGGTGTATGGCGGCATCCAGCTGGCGGAATCTGGATTGGTATTAACATTTATCTACCTAGTTGGCATTCTAGGCGAGCGGATCCAGTATGACCTGCGCAAATCAACCTTCAATCACCTGCAGGATCTTTCGCTCGCTTATTACAGTCAGAATGCGGTTGGCCGTTTAATGGCCCGTGTCACGTCGGACTCGGGACGGGTTTCCAACTTAATGACCTGGGGGCTGCTCGATATGACCTGGGCTATTGTGAGCGTTCTTACCTCGACAGTGTTCATGCTCATTATTAATTGGAGACTTGGGTTAATCGTGTTCAGCATCATCCCGATCCTGGTCATTATCGCTGTAAATTTCCGTAAGAAGATCCTGACAGAGTTCCGCAAGTCCCGCCGCACCAATTCAAAGATCACCGGTGAATATAACCAGAACTTTCAGGGCGTGCGCGTGGTTAAAGCGCTGGGACGCGAGGAAGAGAACCTGCGGGAATTTTCGATTCTGACCGATACTATGTTCCAAGCCAGTTATCGGGCTGCCTGGCTTTCAGCGCTCTTTCTGCCGACGGTACAAATCATCTCTGCTTTTGCTTTGGGAGCAATTGTATGGTATGGCGGATTGCAGAGTCAGGTTGGCGCGTTCTCAATCGGTTCCATCAATGCATACGTCTCTTATCTGACAATTATGATCTGGCCAGTACAGGACCTGGCTAGGGTTTATGCCGATATGCAGAACTCCATTGCATCTGCAGAACGAATCTTCAAACTTATTGACACCCCGCCGGAGATCGAGAATCGACCATCTGCGTTCGATGCTGGAACGATTCGTGGTGCAATCGAGTTTGACCGGGTGGATTTCTATTACGAAGATCGCAAGCCGATCCTGACCGATTTTTCCTTGAAGGTCAATCCTGCCGAGACTATTGCCCTGGTTGGGCCAACTGGTGGCGGAAAGACCACCATCGTCAATCTGCTCTGTCGTTTTTATGAACCGAGGAACGGTATCATCCGGATTAATGGGCGCGATTACACAGATTACACCTTGCAAAGCTTGCAAAGTCGGGTTGGTATCGTGCTCCAGACACCCCACCTGTTCTCAGGAACAATCCGGGAGAATATCCGTTATGGTCGGCTGGACGCAACCGATAGCCAGGTTGAAGAAGCTGCCATGGTAGCCGGAGTGCACGAGTTTATCAAAACCTTTGAAAATGGGTACAACCAGGACGTAGGTGAGGGTGGCAACCTGCTCTCGGTCGGCCAAAAGCAGTTGATCAGTCTGGCACGCGCTGTATTGTCCAAACCAGAAATCTTCATCATGGATGAAGCCACTTCCAGCGTCGATACACTGACCGAGGCTCTGATCCAAAAGGGTATGGAAGCTCTGATGCAAGGTTGCACATCTTTTATCATCGCCCACCGGCTGAGCACCATCCGGCGCGCCGACCGAATCGTTGTCATCGAGGCAGGCCGCATCGCCGAGATGGGCACCCATATTGAACTGTTGCATAATCGAGGTCATTATTACCGGCTGTACACACAGCAATTCAAGTATGAGAAGGAACAGGCATACGATGTGGTGGTTCCAAAGGGATTGCCGGTTATAAAATAAACTTCGGGAGGGTCAAATATCTAGCTTGACCTCCATCTTAGAAGGGAAATAACCAGGGGTACCCACTCTTCCACTCATGCCCGTAAGCCATAAAAAATAATGGAAGTGTATAATTTCGATTGTGGCTTTATAATTGAAACGCTGGTAATCCTAAAATATATATAATGTTTATCATCTCATTTTCACAAAGGAGCAAAAATGACTGAGCCAAATGCACAACCTCGCAAGAAGATCACTTTGCCTTACCTGTTTAAAAAAGTCGCCGACGGGATTCCTATCACCTGGCTGACCTGTTACGATTACCCCACTGCGTACTTGCAGGAACAGGCCGGCATTGAGATGATCCTGGTCGGAGACAGCCTGGGCATGACCATGCTTGGTTATGATAGCACTCTGCCCGTTACCATGGATGACATGGTTCGACATGCGCAGGCCGTCCGCCGTGGCGCCCCCACCGCCTTTCTGGTGGGCGATATGCCTTACATGACATATCAACCCAGCGTTGAAACCGCCATTCGCAATGCTGGACGCTTCATGGCCGAATGCGGCTGTGATGCCATCAAACTGGAAGGTGGCGCAGCCATGGCCGACCGGATCAAGGGAATTGTTGACTCGGGCATCCCTGCCATCGGCCACCTTGGACTGACTCCGCAATCTGTCAGTGCGCTGGGTGGTTTCCGCCTGCAGGGTAAGTCGGCAGTTCTGGCAAAGAAGATCTTGGAGGATGCAAAGGCGCTCGAAAAAGCCGGCGCCTTCGCCATCCTGCTGGAAATGGTTCCGGACCGGGTGTGCAAACTCATCACTGAACGGGCGGAAGGCTGCATCATCATGTCGCTCGGATCGGGACCGGATGCAAATGGCCAACTGCTTATCTATCATGATATGTTTGGTCTTTACCCTAAATTCAAACCGAAGATGGCCAAGGTATTTGGTAACGCCGGTGAGGTCATACTTAATGGATTGAAATCCTATCATGATGAGGTCATCGATAAGCGCTTCCCACAGCCAGAGAACTGGTTCGGAATGCCGGATGAAGAATTCGAAGAATTAAAGAAATTACTGGATTAATCCAAAGCTGCCGAAAAGCCGATGCACATCCTCCCGCTGGGTACCCCCGGCGGGATTTTTCTGCTCTCTGCAAGTGCCTTTCATCACTTGCCCTGCCACGCTCATTGTTCTATACTGCTTAAGAAGATTAATGGAACATTTAGTCTCTAATCGCAGTCTTCCCAGTTGGATGGATTTATAGACCCTTATTACTCATTCCTAAACCCCGGAGGCATACATGGAAAAAGACTTGCGTAATCTGCTTAAGATCCCATCTGACCGTCTGGCTGCCATCAACGCGGTCTTGCTCGATCCTAATGAGCAAGTGATCAATGACTTCCTTAAAGTGGTCACCAAATATGGCACTCCGGAAGAAATCAACCGGAAACACATTAAATCCAGGCAATTACCAAATTTATTTAAATTAGTAAAGGACAGGAATCCGGGATACATCAAGGATCTGGAATGGATAATAGATCAACGTGATCGCGGTACCTTCACATCAGTGGCGTCTTTCCGGGAACATCTTCTGGGTAAAAAAATAAAGAATATGCGCTTTAATGAGGAGTCACCAGTCACACTGGAAGTCTCAGCATTGCAATATTTTCCCTGGATTCGTCCTATGTGCGAACGCGCCATTCATGCAGGCAGCCTCATTCCAGGAAGGTTCATAGCCGTCCGGAATATGAAAGAATCCGAAGCGGATGGAGATCTTCCTGCCATCGTTGCTGCATTGGATATTATCGGTTCCTCCTTTGTCGAAACCCTCGACACAAAAGGAACGGATGGATCCAATCCACACCTGGGTGGTCCGGCTACCATTACAGGCTACTTTGGTGGGATCGGTGAGCCTAACGATCATGCTCTCATGTGGTTGGACGAGTTCCTGTATTACTATACAAATTTCGGTGTTCAGCATGTCCTGAATTTCAATGCCGGGACAATCCTGCTAGGTTTCTTGCTTTATCGCCTGGGCGTGGACATCCAGTTCAAGATCTCAGTTTTTTTCGGGTCTGACAACCCCTATCATGCCCTCTGGATCCTGGCCGCGGCTAAACTTTTCAGCCGGGACGACGGTTCATCACCACTGATTGGTTTCAACTGGTCTAATTCGATCAACAACCAGACGATGGAACTGACTGCGCAATTCCGCAAAGCGTTTGGTTTCGAAGACGTGGTCCGCTTCGAGCACCACATTACTGAAACTTGGAAAAGCATCGTTCTTCAACCCTATGACCGTCGTTCCGAACTGGTTGAAATTGCAGACCATGTAGCCAACATTTCCGCAAAGCACGAAGGTGGAGATCCAATCGTTGAGCAGACCCGCACGCACGCGTCCGATATTCTGGATTATTTTCGCGAAAAGAAGGAAGTGCTTGAATCTGGCGATTGGGATGCCATGCAAGCCAATTTTATGGATAAAGTGGAAGCTTGTAACCATACTGCCAAAGACCTCACCGAGGCAGGATTGAGTTTTGTGGCTGCCAGGAATCTTCATAAATAATTCTTGCCAAAGGAATGATCGGTGTATATCATTCATGTTTACATCCGGGTGAAACCAGAGTTCGTGGAAGAATTTAAATCTATTTCAACTGAGAACGCCCGTAACAGCCTTCAAGAGCCTGGGATTGCACGGTTTGATTTGATCCAGCAAGCTGATGATCCCACCCACTTCGAGTTGATCGAAGTTTATCGTACACAAGCTGACTCGGCGAAACATAAAGAAACTTCTCACTACAATAAATGGCGTGAACTGGCTGAGCCAATGCTGGCAGAGCCTCGTTCTCGCACAGTTTATGAAAATATCTTCCCTTCTGACATGGGCTGGTAAATGCGCTTTGAATTTGCCACCTCGAATCGAATTCTGTTTGGACCAGGGCTGATTGCCGAAGTCCCGGCTCTGGCTGCCTCGCTAGGACAACGTATCTTCTTCGTTACTGATTCGTTCGAACGCAGTAAGACCCTTCGGGAAGACATTATATCATTAGGATTATTTGTTGAGATCTACCTGGTAAAGAAAGAGCCTGATTTGGCTTCTATTATATTGGCTACACGCAATATGCAAGCAGCCGACAGCCAGGTCGTGATCAGTTTTGGCGGCGGATCCGCTCTGGATACCGGGAAAGCCATCGCCGCCCTCGTACAGAACTCCGGCGACCCGCTCTCGTTCTTGGAGGTTGTTGGTTCAGGGCCACCGTTGCAGAACCCGTCTGCCCCGTTCATTGCCATTCCTACTACCGCAGGTACCGGATCCGAGGTGACTCGCAACGCAGTTATCTTCTTACCGGAAAAACGTATCAAAGTCAGTCTACGCAGTCCTTATTTGCTGCCTCGTGTCGCAGTGATTGACCCCGAATTGGCTTACAGCCTTCCACCTTCCGTCACGGCATCGACGGGCTTGGATGCTCTGACACAACTCATTGAACCGTTCGTTTGTAACTCCCCCACTCCTTTGACAGACACAATTTGCCGGGATGGAATCGTCAGGGCAGCCCGATCATTACACATAGCTTGTAAGAATGGCCAGGATGCCAGCGCCCGGGAGGATATGGCTTTGGCAAGTCTGTTCGGCGGATTGGCGCTTGCGAATGCCCGCTTGGGCGCAGTGCATGGCATGGCCAATCCAATTGGTGGTTATTCCCACGCCCCGCACGGAGCTGTGTGTGCCCGCCTGCTGCCACTGGTCATGGAAACCAATTCGCATGCGTTGCGCACCCGCCTGCCTGCCTCTCCAGCCATTGCACGATACACAGAAGTGGCTCGTCTGCTGACCGGAGATGCAACAGCCAGCGCGGAAGCTGGCGCGGATTGGGTACGGCAATTATGCTTCTCTCTGGATATTAAGCCCCTGAAAGGGTATGGATTAAATCCAGACGATTTCTTGGCGGTAGTTGCACAATCACAGAAAGCTAATAGCATGAAAGGCAACCCGGTGAGCCTGACAGATACTGAATTACTGGCAATTCTTGAATCCGCTTACGCGGGTTAATAAATAGTTATAAGGAATTCCCCGCTCAGGTATTTCGAGCGGGGAATTTTTATCTTATGAACCCTGATACTTTGAATCGTCTATCTCCTTGCGGAGCTCTTCCTCATCGGAAACCTCAGGTATATTTTCGGGTTTTGCCAATTCCATTTCGGCCTTCTCAGCCTCACGTAATCTATTAATCGACTCAACTCTCACCAGGCTCCATTTGTCGCAGAATGGACAGACCGCCAGTTTGGAAAATCCTACGTGAGCGCTGACCAAAGGCAGGGCGAAGGGACGATGGCACTTGGGACAAATTCCTCCGCCGCCAACGCCATACTTCCGTTCTGCCCCAAAGCGAATACTGGCGCGCTTGCCACGGTTGGCAAGGATCGGAACGAACGCCGATAGTAGTATGGCCACTACAACAATGCCGAGTATCGGAAGAACCAATTTCAGGGTGGATTGTTTGGGACCGAAATTCCCGCTTATCACATTCGAACTGTACTCCTGCTTGCTAGTGGAATATCCAATCGCGTAAAGATGGTGAATACCGAGCGGACAATTATCGGTATTGAACTGAAGGTTGAATGGTGCCTGGACCGCCTCCCCTATCTGCGAATCATCAATAAAGAAGTCGACCCGTCGAAGGTCTGCTGGCCCGCTCACGTGCATCGAAAATAGCCCCTCGATATCACCATTAAGGCCACCGTAACCCCAATCGCGAGAAATCTGAATGGTTATTTGGCTCGCCTGGGCGTTCGCGGAAAAGACTAAAAATAGAGTCACCAG